>Ga0160423_10004279_pt1 | contig 11751 bp, 13 predicted proteins | sample CRUFie14St8metaG_FD_108191 | JGI IMG/M metagenome (GOLD analysis project Ga0160423, IMG submission 108191) | Marine microbial communities from the Costa Rica Dome - CRUD Field 142mm St8 metaG | ecosystem: Environmental > Aquatic > Marine > Oceanic > Photic zone | place: Costa Rica: the Eastern... | reverse complement strand
TGGGTAGGCTGCGACGCCACCCGCTACTTCCTGGTTGCCCGCGCGCCGACATCTCAGCTGACCTTCGACGTGGATTTGGCCCTGGCACGCAGTAACGAAAACCCGGTGTACTACATTCAATACGCCCACGCTCGTTGCGTCAGCGTGTTGCGGAAGGCGACCGAAACCGGAGGCCAGCATGACGTGGCAGACGGGCTAGAGCACCTCGACAGGCTGAACGAACCCGAGACTTTGGCATTGCTTGTCAGTTTGGCCCGCTATCCGGAGGTGGTCGCCACGGCCGCAGAGCGGCTCGAGCCACATGATGTCGCCAATTATCTGCGCGAGCTGGCCGCCGATTTTCATAGCTTCTACAACGCGCACAAAGTACTGGAAGGGGCACCGGAAATCACCAATGCGCGACTCGCGCTGGTCACGGCCAGCCGGCAGGTGCTTGCCAGCGGTCTTAATCTCCTCGGTGTTTCGGCACCGGACAGCATGTGATGCCCACCAAAGCCAGCCAAAGTCCGAGAAGACCCTCTGCAACGCGGACCAACTCAGCGACAACAACCAACGAGGCGCCGCTAACGCTGAACCGGGCGCAAGTACAGGGGTTCATTACGGGATGCGTTGTAGGCGTCGCCGTCTGCTTGGGTTTGATGCGCTCTACGGAAGAGCCTGACCAAAGCGTTGCCGCGCCCTCACCGCCGCTCTCAGTTGAGGCAGAGGCCTCGCCCCGCTTTGATTTTTATACGGTACTTCCCAATCAGGCGCTGGACCTCAGCCCTGAGATCGAGCCAGCCGATCTTGAGGCCGATTACACCATTCGCGAGCAGTATTTGCTGCAGGCCGGATCTTTTCGGCAACAAGCCGATGCTGACCGGCGGCGCGGCGAGCTGGCACTGCTGGGACTCGAAGCCACTGTCGAGCCGAGTGAGAACAAGAGCGGCCGTTGGTATCGCGTGTATCTAGGGCCATTTGACAGCCGTTCGGACATGGCGCGGGCGCGATCACTAACCGAGCAGGCTGATATTGACACGCTATTACTGAAGCGCGAAGCGCCATGACACAACCCACTCGTCTCCGCGTCACCAAGCTCCACTACTCTCGATCCCGTCGCCGGCTCGACATTGTGTTCGAGGATGGGTCTGCTTATACACTCAGCGCTGAATTTCTCCGGGTGTTTTCACCCTCTGCAGAGGTTCGAGGTCACGGGCCAGGCCAGGAAACATTGCAAGCAGGTAAGTCTTCGGTGGGTATTTCGGCCATTCACCCAGTGGGACACTATGCCGTTCAGATCACCTTTGATGATGGGCACGATTCGGGCTTGTATAGCTGGAAATACCTCCGAGATCTCGCTGAGGAGCAAGACCGATACTGGCAGCAGTATTTAAGGCAGCTAGCGGCTGGGGGTAAATCTCGAGACCCGGAGGTACAGGTTTTACATTTCGACCCCTGACTCGGGCCTCCTCTGCGCGCTTCCTCCAGATCTGCCTAGAGCCCTCACGACAACATGCCTTCGGCCTCTGAACGCGGCGGCGCTTCAGGTACACTGGCCGACCCGCTGGCATAGGGCACGCGGGATAGTGCGCCACACTGCGTAAGCAAAGAAGCCATAAGTGAACATGCCATGAGTGATGAACAGGGCACCGCCGCTGATCGAGAAGACGACACCACCGATTTCGGTTTTACCCGAGTGGACCGGGAAGCCAAAGCCGGCATGGTGCGCGGCGTCTTTGACTCTGTGGCGAGCCGCTACGATCTGATGAACGATTTAATGTCAGGTGGTGTGCACCGCCTGTGGAAGCGTTTCACTATCGAGCTCAGCGCAGCGAGACCGGGCCAGACTGTTCTTGATATCGCTGGTGGCACGGGCGATCTGGCGGCTCGATTTTCTAAGCTGGTAGGGCCCGAAGGTAAAGTCATTCTCGCCGACATCAATGCCGCTATGCTTGAAGTGGGTCGGGATCGACTGATCGACAAAGGCGCAACGGGCAATATCGAGGTTGTGCAAACTGATGCCCAAGCACTGCCCTTTGAGGACAACAGCATCGACTGCATCACCATTGCGTTTGGTCTGCGTAATGTCACCGACAAGGACATGGCGCTCAGATCCATGCTACGGGTCTTGCGACCGGGTGGGCGGCTGCTGGTACTGGAGTTTTCCAAGCCGGTCTCGCCGCTATTGGGCAAAGTCTATGACCAATACTCCTTCCAAATTTTGCCGACCATGGGACGCCTGATTGCCCAAGATGCCGACAGTTATCGGTACCTTGCTGAATCTATTCGTAAACACCCCGATCAGGACACACTGATCGACATGATGAAAGACGCTGGCTTTATGGAGTGTCGCTATCACAATATGACAGGCGGAATTGTCGCTGTGCATCAGGGTTTCAAGGCGTGATCCAACACGACCCGGTGCTAATCAGTGCTGCACTAGCGGCCGCGGAGCGTGCACTCAATCAGGCCATCGCTCTGGCACCTACGTCGCACCAGGAGCTCGATGCACTGAGTGGCACCCTGCTGGGTATCGAAATCACCAGCCTTGATCTCACCCTTTACATCGACATAGTCAGCGGCACCGAAGTCCAACTGATGATGCACTGCGAGCGAGCTACCGATGCGTTTGTTCGGGGTTCAATGGAAGACTTCGCCGCACTCGCCGCCTCTGATGATCCAGCCGCGACGCTGATCAACGGTGGCATCGAACTTGAAGGGCGTAGCACCAGTCTGATCAGCCTGCAGCAAATAATCTCAAAAATGGATGTGGACTGGGAGGCACCCCTTGTTGAGGTACTGGGCGACGTGGCAGGCCACCAACTGGCTCAGACGTTACGCAGGTTCTTCCGCTGGAGCGAGGGCGCGCGGGCGAGCCTGAAACGGCAGTTATCCGAATATCTATTAGAGGAAGGCCGGCTGACGCCACCCAAAGCTGAACTCGAATTTTTCTATGATTCGGTGCAATCGTTATCGATGCGGGTCGAGCGCGCCCAGCAGCAGGTCGAAAAACTAATTGCAAAAGCCGCGTCGAACAGGAAGACCTCATGAGTCGGGTCGTCACGCTGTATCGCACTATCGCACGGTACCGACTGGACGAACTTTTGCCCGCCAATCAGCGGCTAAAGTTCTTTTCCTTGTTACTGCGCATTTTCCCGGTCGTCTCTGTGCCGAACACCACGCCCCGCGGTGAACGCCTCCGTCGCGCGCTGGAAGATCTAGGCCCCGTCTTTATCAAGTTCGGTCAGCTTCTCTCAACGCGGCGAGATTTGCTCCCCCACGACATCGCCGACGAGTTGGCGTTGCTGCAGGACCAGGTCGCACCGTTTCCGGCAAAAGAAGCGATACAACGGATAGAGCGCGCGTTGGGCAAGCCTCTTAACGATTGTTTCGCCGAATTTGATGCCAACCCACTGGCAGCCGCATCGGTAGCGCAGGTGCATGCCGCCCAGCTACCCGACGGCAGCGATGTCGTCGTCAAGGTGTTGCGCCCCGGTATCGAGAGGATCATCGACCATGATCTAAGGCTACTGAAACACGCGGCCCGCTTGCTCTCACGCTGGTCTCAGACCGGGCGACGGCTGCGGCCCGTCGAGGTTGTGGCTGAATATGACCGCATCATTCACGGCGAGCTCGATCTGCAGCGTGAAGCGGCTAACGCGTCTCAACTGAGACGCCACTTTAAAGCGGGTGACTTGGTCTATATACCTGAAGTGCACTGGGCGCTTACCTGCGAGCAGGTCATGGTCAGCGAGCGGATTTATGGCGTACCGGTCAGCGATATCGGGACGCTCGAGCAGAAGCAGGTAGATATCAAATTACTTGCCGAGCGCGGCGTGGAGGTCTTTTTTACCCAGGTATTTCGGGACAGCTTTTTTCACGCCGACATGCACCCGGGGAATATCTTCGTCGACTGCACAAACCCCGAAGACCCGCGCTACATAGCGGTGGACTGTGCCATCGTCGGACAACTGGACGAGCAGGATCTGTATTACCTCGCGCGCAACCTGCTGGCCATTTTTCAGCAAGACTATCGACTTTGCGCCAAACTTCATATTGAGTGTGGGTGGGTCCCCCCGGACACGCCGATTGCTGAATTTGAGGGGGCGTTGCGCACGCTTTGCGAACCAGTTTTTGAGCGGCCGTTATCAGATATTTCTTTCGGCCACATGCTGGTTTCGTTGTTCCGCACTGCCGGGCAGTTCGATATGCAGGTGCAGCCCCAGCTAGTGTTGTTGCAGAAAACCCTGCTGAACATAGAGGGGTTAGGCAGACAGCTGTACCCAAAGCTTAATCTATGGGACACCGCCAAGCCGTTTCTCGAGCAGTGGGTCGCGGACCGGTACTCACTGCAAACAGTGACTAAAAGATTGCAAGAGGATGCGCCGGCACTTCTGGAGACACTTCCCCTCCTCCCCGATTTGATACTGAATCGCCTCCGGCAAACCCCCAAGAGCGAGACGGCCCCGCACCGACCCTCAAGTCGGGTGTTGCCCCTTGCCACACTTGGCGCACTGTCACTCGGACTCGGTATTGCCGGGAGCGGGACCGGATGGCTGCTCCTCAGCGGCGGCTGCCTGCTCTGCGCCCTCTTCATTCGCGACCGGTAACAGCTACAAGGCGCGTCTGGCATACTGTCGTGATGGTAGGCACTCTCTCCAATACACCAGACACCCTCTTACCCAATTGGAATGAGCAGGGATTAATCCCAGTCATTGCCCAAGAAGCCGACACCGGAGAGGTCTTGATGTTGGCATGGATGAACGCCGAAGCATTGGCAAAGACGCTGGAAACTGGCGAAGCGGTGTACTGGTCTCGCTCAAGGCAATCTCTTTGGCGAAAAGGCGCCACATCCGGTAATACCCAGACGTTAGTAGGCGCGTGTTTGGACTGCGACGGCGACACACTGTTGTTGCAGGTCAAGCAGCAGGGTGACGGTGCGTGCCACACGGGGCGCCGGACCTGCTTCTTCTACTACCCTGAGAACGGCAACTGGCGGCTGCAGGAGGACAACTGAATGGACAATCTGCTCACCGCGTTGGAAAAGGTGCTGGCGGAGCGGAAAACGGCTTCCCCTGACAGTTCTTATATTGCCGCACTGAATGCTGGAGGGCTCAACAAGATCCTTGAAAAAGTGGGTGAAGAAGCCACCGAAGTGATTTTGGCCGCAAAAGATGCAGCGGAGGGCAGCGATCCTGAAGAGGTGGTTAAAGAGGTAGCCGACCTCTGGTTTCATACCATGGTGATGCTCGCGCACTTCGACCTCAATCACACGGACGTCCTCAGAGTGCTGGACGCGCGAATGGGTCTGTCAGGGCTGGCAGAAAAAGCGGCCCGAAAAGGCCATAATGCGGTTTCAGACGACGCTTAACGACAGGGAGAGCGACCATGGGCCTAGGCGGCATCAGCATTTGGCAGCTACTCATTATTCTCGCCATCATCGTGATGGTATTTGGCACATCGCGCCTACGTAACATAGGTAGCGACCTAGGCAGCGCTATCAAGGGTTTCCGCAACAGCATGAGCAAAGATGAGGCTGATAGCCATGGCGGGACTAACCACGACGCCGCCCAGAAAGACAGTGACTCAGAAAAACCGGCAAGCTGACCGGAGCAACCCACGTGTTTGATATCGGCTTTGCCGAACTCTTACTGATCGGCGTTGTGGGCCTATTGGTCGTCGGGCCCGAGCAGCTACCTGGCGCCGTTCGTAACGCACTGGCGTGGACTAACCGGTTTCGCCGCAGCTTTGATCAGATTCGGACTGAAGTCCGACGCGAACTGCACAACGACGAAATCATGCAGAAGCTCAAAGCCGAGTCTCAGGAACTCGAGCAGCAGGTGCGCGAGACTACCCAGTCTGTAGAACGGGAGATTGCAGCGATCGGCACCGAGGCAAGCGTATCACTCCAGACCGCCTCAACCACGACGGAATCCCCCTCCCCACCGAGCGATCAAGCCCCCAGCCTTGAGAGAAATATTTCCCCCCAAAAAACGCATGAGTGAGCAAACCGAACACGACGATCCGCCTATGTCGCTGGTAGCGCATCTCACCGAACTACGTGACCGACTGCTGCGGGCAGTGCTCGCAGTGCTTGTCGGATTCATCATCCTTTTTCCCTTTGCAAACGACATTTACGGCTTTGTATCGGCGCCGCTCAGAGAGCTGATGCCAGCGGGCTCGACCATGATCGCGACGGGCGTCGCATCACCCTTTCTCACGCCCTTCAAGCTCAGTCTGGTCTTGGCAATCTTTATGGCCATACCGGTGGTGCTCTATCAGATATGGGGATTCGTAGCGCCCGGGCTATACCAAAAGGAAAAGCGCATCGCGATGCCGCTGCTGGCCTCTAGCGTCCTGCTTTTCTACGCAGGCGCAGCCTTCGCTTATTTTGTTGTGTTCCCGCTCATCTTCGCTTTCTTCACCAGCGTCGGACCCGACAACGTGCAAGTGATGACAGATATCAACAGCTATCTGGATTTCGTACTGAAGCTATTCCTTGCATTTGGCATCGCCTTCGAAATGCCAATTGCCGCGGTCATTCTCATCTGGACAGGCGTCACCACCTCCGAGTCACTCGCCCAGAAACGCCCTTACATCATTGTCGGGTGCTTCGTCTTTGGCATGTTGCTGACACCACCCGATGTGATCTCCCAATCGCTACTCGCAATTCCGATGTGGTTGCTCTTTGAGCTGGGAATATTTTTCAGCAGACTCTTGGAGCGTAAACCCAGCGGCGTTGCCGACGAGTAACCCATGCCCGAGAGTAAGAATGCGCAGCTCAAGGGCTCAATCGAATACCCAAAAAAACTCTGACGAGTCAGACGAAAAGACACTGTGAATCACTGCCATCCTCACCCGTGCAAGCTGAATGGGGCGCCCTGCTGGCAGGACGACGTGCGGAGCACACGAAGAATGGCTGGGCATCTCGCCTACTGCGACGCCCGTCCTCGCAGGCCTTAACTTCCAAGTCACGGCACTGGCACAAGAGCCATTGAGCGCTAAAGGATCTTTTTGTGCCCAGCCCGCGTAGACTGTCGCTCCTGCTATCCTTTTACAGCCTGTATCCGAGCGCGACCTTGACCGAATCCTCGACCACTCCCGCCCCCGCCGCCATTGCGGATCTCGATCGCGACACGCCTCCCGGGGCCAAGTCATTGGCACCTCTCAGGAAGTTGCTGGGGTTCTTGTGGCCACACAAATGGCGAATGATTGCGGCCGGCACCGCGCTAGTTTTCACAGCCGGCGCACAATTGACGCTAGGTTATGGGGTCAAAATTCTGATCGATGAGGGCTTCGCCGGGGCGGAGTCTTCCGGTTTATATAGGGCCATCTCTTTTATGCTGGTCATTGGCTTCGCGATGGCGATCGGCGCGATGACACGCTTTTATCTGGTGTCGTGGCTGGGGGAACGAGTCAGTGCCGACCTTCGCAGTGCCGTGTTCAATAACCTCGTCCATCTGCAACCCAGTTATTTTGAGAGCAATAACTCGGGCGAGATCATGTCGCGTCTGACGACCGATACCACCCTTTTACAGACGCTCATCGGTTCGTCAGTCAGCCTCGCGGTGCGCAATGCGCTCACGCTCACTGGGGCGCTGACTCTGATGGTGATCACCAACATTAAACTCAGCCTGGTGATTTTGGTTGCACTGCCAGTAACACTTTTACCGATCCTGATTTTCGGTCGACGCGTGAGAAAACTCTCCAACAAAAGCCAGCAAACGATCGCTGAAGTCGGCAGCCACGCGGGGGAGATTTTCCAGTCCATCAAAGTCGTGCAGAGTTTCAACCGCGAGACCGCCGAGAAGGCCGCCTTCGGGCGAGATGTGGAGCAAGCTTTCACGGTCGCCCGCTCCAGAGTCTTTCAGCGTGCACTGCTGACGGGCTTCGCCATCTTCCTGCTGACGGGCGGCATGGTTGGCATGATGTGGTCAGGCGGGGTCGATGTAATTGAAGGTCGCATGACAGGAGGAGAACTTGGGGCTTTCGTGTTTTATGCCATTATGGTGGGCACCGCCTTCGCGACGCTTTCGGAAGTATGGGGTGACCTGCAACGTGCGACAGGCGCCGCAGAGCGGCTCATGGAGTTACTGGCGGAAACCAGTGAGATTCCCGATACGGGCAACCAAACGCCGGCCAGTCGGACAGCGCTTTCCTGTGAGGGCGTGCACTTCGCCTACCCCAGCCGACCGACACACTCCGCTATAAGTGACTTCACGCTGGAAGTCGCGCACGGAGAGTCGGTCGCCCTCGTTGGGCCCTCGGGCGCCGGCAAGTCGACAGTGTTCGAGCTCATGCTGCGGTTTTACGATCCTATAGCCGGCGCGATTCGCTTTGGTGGAGTGGATCTGCGCGAAATGTCGTTGGATAGCTGGCGCCAAAAAATTGCACTGGTGCCCCAGCAACCTACGCTGTTCTCGGGGGATATCTTCTACAACATCGCCTACGGTGCCACAGGGCCCACGCAGGCGACGGTGGAAGCCGCCGCACAAATGGCCCATGCCCACGACTTCATCCAGACCCTGCCCGAGGGTTATCAGAGCCATTTGGGGGCACAGGGCGTCCGGCTCTCGGGTGGGCAGCGCCAACGCATTGCACTAGCCCGCGCCATACTCAGCGATCCGGAGCTATTATTACTGGATGAAGCCACCAGCGCGCTCGACACCGAGAGCGAGTGGCAGGTTCAACAAGCACTCACCGAGATCATGCAGGAGCGCACCACGATCATCATTGCACATCGGCTCTCCACTGTGATCAACGCGGATCGCATTGTGGTGATGGATCAAGGGCGAGTGATCGACAGCGGTCCACATGATGAACTGATGACACGCTGTGCGCTCTATCAACGGCTCGCGCGATTGCAGTTCCAGAACGAACTAGCTAATTAAGATGGCCACAAAAAACCCCGCACTGGGCGGGGTTTCGTTAAGCACTCAAGAGCTCAGCTGAATTCGCGGATCAGGCCGCCGATGCTCTCCTTCGCGTCACCGAACAACATACGTGTATTCTCTTTGTAGAACAGCGGGTTCTCTATCCCGGCAAAGCCCGAGGCCATGGAGCGCTTTAACACAAACACCGTGCGGGCGTCCGCCACATTAATCACGGGCATGCCGTAGATCGGCGAGGACTCGACTTCGCGTGCCGCAGGGTTCACCACGTCGTTCGCGCCAATCACGATCGCAACATCGACGGTTTCCATGCGCGGGTTGATTTCGTCCATCTCGAGGAGTTGGTCGTAAGGCACGTCTGCCTCCGCGAGGAGCACGTTCATGTGACCCGGCATCCGCCCCGCTACAGGGTGAATACCAAAGTTGACCTCACAGCCATTGTTCTCAAGCAGCTCGGTAAGCTCTTTGACCACGTGCTGTGCCTGAGCAACCGCCATGCCGTAGCCGGGGATGATCGCGACGTTGGTCGCTGCCTCAAGTACGTAATAGGCGTCTTCCACCGAGATCGGCTTTATCTCGCCTTCTACCACGGTCTCCTCGTTGGAGACGCTGGCGAAGCCTGAGAACAGCACGTTGGAGAGCGAGCGATTCATCGCCTTACACATGATCTGGGTCAAGATGATGCCCGAGGCACCGACCAGTGAGCCCGCCACGATCAGCGCGTTGTTGTTGATCGCAAAGCCCGCCGCACAAGCCGCCAAACCTGAATAAGAATTCAGCAGCGAGATCACAACAGGCATGTCAGCACCGCCAATGGGAATGACCGCCATGATGCCGAACAGCAACGCCAGACCAATCACCATATAGAGCCAGTTGGGGTCAGTGGGATTCATGCAGAACATGACCGCGCCACCAAAAATGCCCAGCACGACGAGCGAGTTCACGATCTGCTGACCAGAGAACGTGATGGCACCACTGCCAATGGTCTCGGACAACTTGCCGTAGGCGACCAGCGAACCTGTCAAGGTTACGCCGCCGATCAGGATCGACAACACGATGGTCACGAGCGTAAAGGTGCTCGAATCCGGAGACAGCGCCGCCCAGCCGACTAGCAGCGACGCCGCACCACCGAGACCATTAAAGAGCGCCACCATCTCTGGCATAGACGTCATCGCCACAGCGCGTGCCGCAATGGCGCCGATCGCACCGCCCACGACCATACCGGCCGCGATGTACGTGAAGTCAACGATGCCCTGATCAAGGAGTGCCGCAATAATCGCCACCAGCATGCCGATTGCAGACACCATGTTGCCGCGTCGCGCAGTGGCCGGGGAACCCAGCATTTTCAGACCAAAAATAAAGAGGCCCGCCGCGACGACATAGCCGAGTTGTGTCATTAATTCAGTCGTCATGTTCAGTCCTCCTTCTTCTTGAAGAAGCCGAGCATGCGATCGGTCACCATGTAGCCGCCCACGACGTTGATGCTGGCCAGGGTCACAGCACCGACACCCAGCCACATGGCCATAGTCTCGCTACCGGTACCCGCCAGTGCCACGGCACCCACCACGGTAATACCGGAGATCGCGTTAGCGCCCGACATCAATGGGGTATGCAAGGTAGCGGGTACTTTATTAATGAGTTCGAAGCCGAGGAAAATCGACAACATCAGAATAAACAGCAAATACTCTGCGCCGGACATATCAGTTGCCTCCCTCAATAATGTCTTTAATGGTGGGGTGAACAACCGCTCCGCCATGCGTAATCACACAGCCAGGCAAAATGTCGTTCTCGAGGTCGAGTACAAACTGCTTGGCTTCCTCGTCCCAGGTATCCTCTACGAGGTTAAACATGTTGCTCGCGTACATCTGGGTCGCGTCACGCGGTGCCAGGTTAGCGAGGTTGGCAGTACCGACAATCGTGACACCGTTCACATCGACCACTTCGTCGGGAACCGAGCCTTCGACGTTGCCACCGGTCTCGGCGGCCATGTCGACAACAACAGAACCGGGGGACATTCCTTCAACCATATCTGCCGTGACCAATACGGGCGGCTTGCGGCCGAATACCTGAGCCGTGGTAATCACGACATCTGAATCGGCAATCACGGCTTTTTGTGCCTGACGCTGAATCTCGACCTGCTCGGGGGTCAGCTCTTTCGCGTAGCCATCCGCCGTCTGGCCGGTATCGCCCAAATCGATCTCAAGGAACTTTGCACCCAGCGACTCGACTTGCTCAGCCACTACCGGGCGGGTGTCGAACGCGGTCACCCGAGCGCCCAAACGCTTGGCCGTCGCGATCGCCTGCAAACCTGCCACACCAGCACCGATAATGAACACTTTGGCGGGCTTCAGTGTACCGGCCGGCGTCATCATCATCGGCATTATGCTGGGCATGTTGTTTGCCGCCAGCATCACAGCCATGTAACCCGCGAGGTTGGCCTGAGAACTCAATGCATCCATCTTCTGGCTGCGAGTAGAGCGCGGAATCATCTCCATGCTCACCGCGGTCACGTTTTGGCTGGCAAAGGCTTTGATCAGGTCTGTCTCATTGAACGGATCGAGGTAGGAAACGTGTACACAGCCCGTTTTGAGCTGGCTGACCTCATCCAGCTCGGGCTTACGAAGCCTGAGCACCATGTCCGCACTACCGAGTAGCGCTGACCGATCCGAACCAATGCTGGCGCCCGCTGCTTCGTAATCAGCGTCACTGATGCCGGCACCTGCGCCTGCACCCGATTCGATGACTACTTCCGCACCGAGCCGCACCAACTTTTTCACCGTCTCGGGAGTCGCGGAGACGCGATTTTCTCCCGGTTGGGTTTCACGGGGTATGACTAGTTGCATAGTGAAGTTCGCCTGGTTTTTTGGGATCACCGCGATCC
>Ga0160423_10004278_pt1 | contig 11753 bp, 11 predicted proteins | sample CRUFie14St8metaG_FD_108191 | JGI IMG/M metagenome (GOLD analysis project Ga0160423, IMG submission 108191) | Marine microbial communities from the Costa Rica Dome - CRUD Field 142mm St8 metaG | ecosystem: Environmental > Aquatic > Marine > Oceanic > Photic zone | place: Costa Rica: the Eastern... | reverse complement strand
TTTTTAGACTCCATGTATCTATATACTCTTTGTCCCATTTAAACCATATATTGAAATCTTCTGTTTCCCTATCATTTATTTGAAGCAACCCAGTAATGCCAGGAAGAACGCTCATTCTAATTGTTTGTTCTTCTTTAAAATTTATCAAATCTTCTTTAAAAAGTGGTCGAGGTCCGACTAACGACATGTCTCCTTTAATAACATTAATAAGTTGCGGTATTTCATCTAGGCTAGACCTTCTCAGCCAATTAAATTTATTTATTACCCTCGGATCATTTTCAATTTTAAATAGGGGTCCTTCTCTTAAGTTTTTATTTTGTAATTCAAATCTATTTTTGTGTGAATTTGGATGCATTGTTCTAAATTTATACATTTTAAATTCTTTACCATATATTCCAGATCTATATATAGATATAATCGGTGAATTGAAATCATTAAAATATATTAAAATTGAAATTATCAAAAATATTGGACCCAAAAACACTAGTAAAAGTGTAGAAATGATTAAATCAAATAATCTTTTAAAAATCAATTGAATGCCATCTTGCACTTGAGTGTTAAAAACAAATAAATTTATGTTGTTGATATTAGCTTTTTTTAAAGATATGTTTTGAGTACTTTTTTCATCAAAAGATTTAATAGCAATCAAAACAGGCTTTTTGAGATCAATTAGATTGATAATCTTTTTTTCAACATCTTTTGAATAGTCTTCAATATTTATCAAAATAAAATCGAATTGATCAGTTTTTTGAAGAGAAACTAATTTTTGAAACAAGTTGTTATTTGATTCAATTCCTAAATCTATTGATTTTACAATATTATTTTTATCAATATATTTATTTAGATAGAGTTCATCACCATAGCCTTTTTCTTGATATACGAGTATAAATTTTTTACTGTTGTTATTTCTGATTACCATTGAGGACATTATTCCTTCTGACCTAAACAAAATAAAAATGAATGGAACCAATATCATAAAAATTATTAAATAAAATCTTGAAGTGTTAAATATTCTAAGAAAATAAAATATAAAGACTGTTGCTAGTGAAGATATTTGAAAAATCTTTGAATAAATAGTAGCTCCACCCTCTTCGTATAATTGTGGATTGTTATACCAATAACTTGAAAAAAGCAATAGATTAATTATCAAAGAATAAATTAAAACCAGATAGCCACTTGCAATAGAAATTTCTAAACTTAAGAATCGTGAGATATCTCTATTGAAATCATTTATCACTTTTTCAATATTTACTTCATTTAGTAAAAAATATTTAAAGAAAAATGAGCTAAAGTAAAATGTCGTAACTGTCGAAAGCATAAATCTTGCGAATTCTTTTAAGGCATTTTTTTTATACATAATAAGATTCTAAATAATTGATTTCTGAGTATATTGCAAAATTTAAAATTTTATTTATAAAAACAACTGTGAGGACATAATCCATACAAATAGAATTAATAAATATGAATAATTTTTTAATACGGACATTTTTTTGGAGAAATTTTGAATTAAGAATAAAGCAAGAGGAATTGTTATAAATCCAGAAAATGAAACTGATCTTGTTATAGATTGCACTTCTTTAATAAACAAGTTGTCGACGTTTAAGATTATCTGGAAAAAAATTAGAAAAAATAATGATACAAAGATTATAAAAACTATATTTATTATCAAGTCATTAAAACTATCATTCTGAATTTTTTGATAGTTAAAGAATTCAGAAGGCAGAAACAAAACAAAAATAGAAGCAAAAAAAATGATAAAACTCCAAAAAAAAGTACCTCCTATCCATTCTGATAGTAATTCTTTATTATTTAGGGTATAAAATAGATAAGCAGCAAAACCTAAAAGTATTGTTCCCAAAGTGTAAAAATAAAGGCTAATAATAGACTTAAATTTTTGAATATTAAATTTTAAACTTGATCTTGTAAATTTAACATCACTATTAATCATTAGAAGAAATATTATAGTATTCCAATTAAAATAGAATACACACATGGAACTAATTGATACACCTAATCCAAACGCCAAAAAAATAATGATTAACCATACTTATGAACCTGGTGTGTATTTAGATATTCATGATACTAAAAAAAATAGCATTGAATCTTTAATTCTCAATTTAAGTTCTGTGGAGTCATTATTTGTTGGTCCCAATTTTTTTACTATCATGAAGTCCGGTGAATCTACATGGGAACAGATTTCAAAGGAAATTAATACTATTATTGATAAGATATAAATATGGAAAATTTTAATAGTGACCCAAAGCCAGGCAGATTGATTCTCCCTATGGTTTTGATTGGAATGATTGCAACAACTTATACTTTTATAAACAGGGTTGCTACAAATAATGAAATAGAAATTATCACACAAGAAACTACAACATCTAGTATTGTTGAAAGCACTCAAGACTCAACTACAACAACAACGACTACAACTATACCAGAGTCAGTTATAACTTACTTAGAGTCTATAACAGCAAAAAAAATTGAATCAGTAGAGTTAGGAAAAAAAGTTCTTGAAACTAACCAACGCTGGGACGACAAAACAACAACCTACCAACAAGCACAACAGGAGTTTCAAGAATTTATTGATGATTTTCAATTATTTCAACAATCATTTAACTCAATTAACCCACCACAAGATAATTCTTTACTAGCTTCACCTCATCAAGAATTAATAATTCTTGTAGATCTTATATACGAAGATACAAAAGAACTTTTAGAGGGTTTGACGGCACCTGATACTGGAGAAAGACGATCAGCTGCTTTGGAATCTTTTAATTCAAATTCAGATCAGCTAATAATAAAAATAGAGCAAATAGTTGCATCTGCTACGTCTAGCTAGATTTACTCAGGCAATTTCTTATTTAAAATACTAAAACCCAATCTATTAACGCTTAATAAACAAAGGCCAATCAATACATGTCTGGGATAGAATAATTTTGGATCATAGATTAAATATGGAAGAAGACAAAGTAATCCACCTATATAAAAATTATTTTCTAAAATTTTGTTTTCTGTTTTTCTTAATAAATTGATAAAAAATTTTACTGTTGACAGTAAAACAATAGTAAAGCCAAGTATTATAGTTTGTTGTCCAAGAGTTATTAAAATCTTTTCATTAAAAGGATTGAAGATAATATATTCAAAATTTTTGACCATATCGTAGTTTATATTTCTTCCATAAGTTGCTGAACTACTATATAAAACAAAACTATTTCCATAAAATAAATTATGAATTAATGGAAGAAATTGAAATGATAAAAATAGTACTTTACTCCTTAGTGAAAATCTGTTTGTTATTAAATAAAAAATTACGAATAATATAATTTCTGGTCTAATCAGTACTGCAAAACTAAAAAAAACTGTAGGTATTAAATTTTTGTTTTTACTTTCAAAAAGGTATATTCCGAATAATAAAAATATTAAAGCTAATACCTCAGACATACCATATAGATAAAGATTTCTTACATTGTCCATTAGCAAAAATATTGAAAATAAAAATGCACTAATTATAAATTTATTGTGAAGTCTTAAAATTAAAAGCACTGTAATTGACAACATAAATTGCCACGAATTTAGCCAGCCATCTCCAAAAAATAAATGTATTAGATATAAAAAATATCTGTAGCCTGGGGAATACCAAAATATATCTTCGCCAGCTCTCATACCATCACCTGATAAAATCAGCCTGGCTTGGTTTTCATAGGTAAGAGCATCTGTGCCAGAGGGCTTTACAATAAAACTATTAGAACTCCATGGGTCATCAATAATTAGAAAAGTTATAGATAAATAAATTAAAATCATATCCAAACTTCTATCTTTACTTTTTTTCATGAAAAGAATTGAAATAATGAGCAAGCCAAAATAGCTATAAAATTCAAAATTAAATATAGAAGTATTTTTATTTACAATTAACAATAGGACAAATAACAAAGTAAAAATATAAAATTTATTAGATAAAACTTTTTTTGAAATTATGAATAAAAAAAATAATGTTATTGGCAAAATAGATAAACTTTTTTTATGCCTCTCAAATTGGGGCTTTTCATATATAACTAATTTTGCATATTTCTCATATGGATAACCACTTTTTAATTCAGGTATTGGAGGGATCTGCCAATTTGTAAATTTATACTGAATATAAATTTTTTGAACGTCTTTTGGAATTTTTAAAAACAACTGTTTATTACGCATATAAGATTTTGGAAAAACTTCGTACTCATCTTCTAAGCTATATTTGATTTCTAATTCACCTATATAATTAATTTCTAACTCATCAATATTGCTGACATTTTTAGTTAAAAACATCCTAAAAGGCAACCAATCTCTTCTAAGTTCATATATATTGAATTTTGAATAATTTAAATAACCTAGTGGAAAATTACTATTATTAGCGCCAAGCCATTCAAACTCAGGGTCATTTATTTGATAGCTAATATTTGATTTTTTTTCTGTAACTTCACTAAATGGATTATTAAAACTTTTTGTGCAATTAGTTTCAAAATAATCATACGAAAATACATTTTGTGTGGGAGTTAGAGCATCATTTACACATACTTGCCATAAATTTGTATTTGTACTTAAGAATATTTTGAAACAAATTAATAAAAATAATAATATTAAATTTAATTTCTGATCCAAATTTTTAATGACAAAAATCAAAATTAAAAAAAGCAACATTGAAAACTGCTCATTTATTGGTAAGCCACTTAAATAATGTTCTCCTTGAGTCGGAAAAAGAAATACTAAAAGAACTGATAATTTAAGTAAATTAACTCTGTTTAAATTTAATGATTTCAATTTAAGTACCTAATGATGTAGTAATTATAAAACCACAAAACACATAAAACTGACAACAGGGGTTCTTTAAAAGTTAAGTCTAAAAAATCAACACTGCGATCAATTTTTCTTATAATATATCTAAATCTTAAAATTACAAACAAAAATAGGGCTATAGATATTAATTGAATTTCAAACCTTAACATAAGCTCAAAATTGAGATGAAAACAATAAACTAAAAATATAAAATACAATAAAAAGTTTATAAACTTTAAATCAACTTTAAGTTTGTTACTAGTTATATTTTCTTCAATTTTATCAGAATACTTTTTTGTAATACTCATTATTAATGATGTGAGAAACACCATCAATATTATTGTTGTATCTAAACTGGTTTCAAACAAAAAACTACCAAAAAAAATTCTTATTACAAATCCTATAGATATTACAACTGAATTTATAATGTTTAAATTTTTAAATACAAAATTATAAAAAGTATTATTCAGAATATATATAAGATAAAAAACGCCAAACTGTAGCGAAAAATATTCATAAAGAACATAAACGATTACGTAGATAATTAAAACAACAAACAGTGCTTTTGTAGGTTTAATTTTTCCTGATGCTAGAGGTCTATGCTTCTTGATACTGTTTTTCGCATCCTGGTTTCTATCTTTTATGTCGTTAAAAATGTAGATACTAGATGTAATCAATGAAAAATTTAAAATACTCACAACATAATAAAATATATTTTGATATAAATCACCAACGGAGCGACCAGAAAAAATAAATGGTAACAAGATAACTAAGTTTTTTGACCAGTCTTTTAATCTAAATAATTTTACGTATTCTCTTAGAATTTTCTCTCCAAATTCTATAGGATTTATTTTAACAAATGGTAGGAATGTATTGAGCTGACTATTTCTATAAATTGAATTACATTTTACTTACTGGTCTAACCCCTAAGCAGTTCATTACATTTTGGCTAGTAGTAATAAACAAATTCAAAATATATATTTTGGATGATAGTTTTTTTGTATCAGTGATTTGCGAAAATTTTTCTTTTTCATAGAAAGAATTAAATAAGTTTGAAATTTCATACAAATATTCTGCCAGATGGTGAGGTTCATTAAGTTTTATACTTTTTTCTAACTCAAGAAAAAACATAAAAAGCTTTGATAGAAGCTTCTTATCAATGTGATTTATTTCTAAATTTGTAGAATTAAAATCCTTCTTTTGAAAATCTTTTTGTAATTTTAGAGCTCTCACATAGGCATATTGAACATAAATGCCTGTTTTACCATTTATATTTGTAAACTTTTCAATATCGAATTTATAGTCTGTTTTTCTATTTGTTAATAAATCACTAAAAGTAAGTACGGAATTTGTGAGCTCTTCTAAAATTTTTGAGTCTATTTTTGGGTTAATTTCCTGAATGTAGCTCTTAGTTTCATGAAACAATTCCAGCAAAGGTTTTGTTCCACCTTCTCTAGTTTTAAAGGGATTTCCTTTTGAGTCATTTAAAGTCCCATAGGAAACATGTATGTGTTCTTTTGTAGAAAGTTTAAAGTGATTAATTGATCTAAATAATTGCTTAAAATGTAACGACTGTCTATTGTCAACAATATAAAGAGCTTTATCATATTTTAAATTATTATTTCTAAAAATTACTGTTGCAAGGTCTGTTGTGATATAAAGATACGAACCATCCGATTTTGTTATAAGAATTTTAGGATTAGTCTCCTCAGTACTGATTAAAGCACCATCATCAAGCTCAACTACATTTCGCTTTTGTAAGTCATTAAGCATAGGCTCAATTAAGTCATTTACATCACTCTCTCCATACCAGTAATCAAATCTATGATTTAAAAGATTGAAAGTTTCTTCAAGGTTTTTTAAGGACAACTGTTTTATTGCATTCCATATTTCAATTACATCATCATTTTTTTTGTTCAATCGTTTATTTGTTGCTTGAGAAATATTTTTAAACTCTAAATCGTTTCTATATTTTTCGTTTGCCTCAGGATATATATTTTCCAAATCTTTTGCAGATATAGTACTTATGTCTATACCTTTGGTTTGTATGAAAGAAATTATTTGAGCAATTGGCATTCCCCAGTCACCAAGGTGTATGTCACTTTTTACACTATTACCAACAAATGTATTTGTGTTATAAATACTTCTTCCAATATTTAAAGTTCTTATATGACCAACGTGAAGGGGTTTTCCTAGATTTGGTCCACCATAATCCAATAATATATTTTGTTTGTTATCTTTTTCAAAATCACTTTCAGTATTTGTAATTTTATTTTTAAGTTCAGAAAAATTAAAGACAAGATTTATGAATCCAGATGAGTTGATTTCTACATTTTCAAAATAGTTACTATTAGTTAAAACTTTTAATAAATTATCACATAAATTTTCAAATTTTTTATTCTTTTTGTGCTTAACAAGGTTATTAATCTGTAAATCAAACTCTATTTGTTTTGAGGATATAAATTCAATTTTTTCATTTATATCAAACTTTTTTAGCTCATCTTCAAGTTCAATTTTTAAATCATTAAATAATTTGTTCATAAAATAAATACTATCAGTATAAAATTATTTCTACTTGTTATTGTCTAATGCATTTTTAAATATTTGTTTTAGAAGAAAAAATATAAATAATGAATTATCAATCAAATATCTTTTAAAAAGCCTTTTTGGTTCTTGCAACAATCGAAACAACCACTCTAGGCCTCTGTCCGCAACCCACTCTGGAGCTTTAAATTTAGTTCCAGCGACCCATTCAAAAACTGCACCAACTCCTACAAAGTTAGAAATATATTTACTGTCTTCTGTCAATAGATTTATAAATTCTTCTTGTTTTGGGAAACCTAAAGATACCCAAACGATGTCACTTTCCATTAAAAGTATTTCATTCTTGTATATTAAAAAAAGCTCTTTACTATTAAGGTATTTCGGAGAAATAAAACCTTTAATTTTTATTCCAGGATATAAATCTTTTAAATTCTTAATCATTAATTGGTTCACTTCTTCCGAATTGCCAAAAAAGAAATGTGTAGTATTTTTTTCCAGCCCTAATTCGATTGTTTTTAAAAATACTTTATAACCATCTACTCTATAAAATTTTTGTTTGTTAAAAAAAGATAAAGCTTTTGCAACAGGATATCCATCCGGTGTCCTTAAATCAAAATTTTCAATAATTGCATTAATATTTGGATTTTGATAACTTCTAACCAGTGTATTTGCATTGCATATTGCAATTTTTTTACTTTGTTCATTTATCAGTAATTCAGCCACCTTATCAAGAGATGTATGAGAAATATTCGTTTTTAATATTTTTGTACTTTTACTCATTTGTTAATTATATATTCGACTGACTAATTTAAAAGATATCTAATATATCTATCAATTTTTAATTAATGTTAAAAGCAAAGACAATTTATCAATACTTTAATAAAATAATTGGATATGAAAAAAGCTTTCCTCACTGGAATTACAGGTCAAGATGGGTATTATCTTGCGGATTACCTATTAAATAAAGATTATGAAGTTCATGGAACAGTGAGAAGGTCTTCTTTAATAAACACACATAGAATTGATCCTCTTATTTCAGAATATACAAAAAAAGGTCAGTTAAAACTTCATTATTCAGATTTAATTGATTCCTCATCTTTATCAAATTTAGTAAATGAAATTATGCCAGATGAAGTTTACAATCTTGGTGCACAATCACATGTTGCGGTTTCCTTTAAAAATCCTGTTTTTACAACTCAAGTTGGAAACTTAGGTACAGTTTCACTATTAGAAGCCATTCGAACTTCCAATAAAAATATAAAATTTTATCAGGCATCATCATCAGAGATGTACGGTGGATCATCAAAAAAACCTTTGAACGAAGAATCTATATTTGACCCAAAGAGTCCTTATGCTGCTTCAAAAGTTTTTTCTCATAACATGACGAAGCTTTATAGGGATTCTTATGATATGTTTTGTGTAAATGGAATTTTATTTAACCATGAATCTCCTCACAGAGGAGAAACTTTTGTTACTAGAAAAATCAGTAAGGCTGTGGGTAGAATCTATTGTGGTCTTCAATCTAAATTAACATTGGGAAATATAGATGCCTCACGAGATTGGGGTTTCGCAGGAGATTTTATAGAAGCAATTTATCTAATGATGCAACATGATCAACCAGATGATTGGGTTGTAGCTACAGGCAAGTCTCACACAGTAAAAGAATTTCTAGAGGAGTCTTTTAGCATAGTAGATTTAGATTATGAAGAGTATCTACAAATTGATGAAAGATACATACGTCCTAATGAAGTAGAGCATCTTTTAGGTAATCCGAGTAAAATTAAAAATGAATTAGGTTGGGAAGCCAAAACATCATTCAAAGATTTAGTAAAACTTATGGTTGAAAAAGATATTGAAAATGCAAAACAGGAAAAAATCCTTTTAGAAAATAATTTAATTAAACCAACTTGGGAAAGCCCAGTTTAATAATTATTTAAAAACCAGTCATAAGTTCTTGATAAACCCTCTTGTAAACTAACTTCAGGTTTCCACCCATGGTTTTTTGCGATAGTTGAATCAAGCAGTTTTCTAGGGTTTCCGTCAGGCATAGACAAATCTAATTTAATATCTCCTTTATAATTTATGATTTTTTTTATACAATTTGCAAGCTCAAGAATTTCAATTTCGTTTCCACTTCCTACATTTACTAGCTCATCATCAATTTCATGATCAATTATCAACTTTATGAACTTTGCTAAGTCATCAACATATAGGAACTCTCTTAAAGGTTTTCCACTTCCCCATAAATTAAAACTTTTGTCATTTTTAGTTTTTGCGTCATGCATACGCCTTATTAATCCTGGAATTACATGACTTCCTTCTGCAGAAAAATTATCATTTGGGCCATATAAGTTTGTTGGCATTAAGTTTATGATGCTATGCCCATACTCTTTTGAAATAGCCTTTCCAAGTTCAATGGCTGACAATTTTGCCATAGCATATGGTGAGTTGGTAGGTTCTAATTTGCCATTCATAATTTCACTTTCTTTTATAGGGTTTTTAGCATTGAGTGGATAAATACAGCTACTTCCTAAATTAATTATTTTTATTGAACTATTTTCAATGCAAGATTCAAGAACATTATTGTTTATTTTTAAATTTTCCAGTATAAAATCTACTCTATTTGAATTATTTGCAAGAATACCACCAACTTTGGCTGCAGCGTTTATCAATACATCAGGTTTTGTTTCTGTTATCAAATTTTTTGTAGCTTTAAAATTGAACAAATCAGCGTCTTCTCTTTTTGCGGAGATAATATTATATTTTTCATCTACTTGCAAAACCCTGACACATGAAGACCCAACCAGTCCATTTGCTCCCAAGATAAGTACATTTTTTTTTGCCATATTCATTTTCTATTACAACGTTCATTATATTTAATAGTTACAATTACTAATAAACATGAAATTTAAATCAACTATCCAAGACATTAAGCAAAACAAAGATTTACAAATAAATTTATTGTTACAAGTAATACTATTTATTCCAATTTTAGTTACTAGTAGTATTGGATCTGACTGGGATTCGTATGCTGTCTTAGCTTCAGGAAAAATATATATTACTGAAGGCTTATATATTCCATCAAGACCTCCAGGCTTTCCGATATATGAAATTTTAATAGGTGCGCTTTACGTTATTTCAATTGAATTTGTACTTTTGACCAACTTTATTTTAAATATATTATTTTTGTTATTTGTATATTCAAAATTGTCAAAAACTACAATTTCAAAAATAATTTTTCATACTATTTTTCTTTCAAGTGTTTATTTAGTGGCCAGCTTCTCAATTATTGATTACATACTGGGTGCTTTTTTTGGTTTTTTGGCAGTAGAGTATCTTAAAAATGATAGGTATTTACTAGCTAGTATTTCAATTTTTATAAGCTGTGGTATTAGACTTTCAAATTTAATTTTTCTTATTGCAATGCTTTACTTTTGCTTAATGAATAAAAAGGAATTAAAAGTATATTTATTTTTCATTTTTTCATTATTTTTAACTGCAGCAATTTACTTACCTTCATATCAAATTGGGGGAGGTTTGTGTTTTCTTAATTTAACAAATATAGACCACAATGGGATTGACAGAGTTGGAAGGTTTGTTTACAAACAGTTGCAAATTTTTGGAATAATTGGATCAGTGTTATTTTTATATAGCTTGTTTACCAATAAAACAAGATTTAGAGACTTCAATGTTAATGATAAAACTTACCTTATAATCATTATTTTGTTTGAATTATCATTCTTTCGCCTTCCTACAGAAAAAGGACATTTATTGCCCGCACTGTTTTGTTTAGTATTTTTATCTGATAAGTTGTTTTCGAAGTCATTAGTAGTTTATTGTTTACTAATTTTTACACTATTAAGTAACTTTTTAACTATTGAATTTCTTACTCCAGATACTCCAAACCATGCAACAACAGCGAATTTTAATATAAAAATCACACAAGGATATTATTTACAGGATTATGAACAGCGCCTTTTAAAAATGGAAAACTTCGATAATTATTTACAAGTAGGAATTAATAATATTAAATCAGACTGGTCAAATGGCGGACCTAATTGTTAGTACTGAAAATATTTTAAAATCTCTTCAGGAATCGTTTGTTCAATTATATCTGTTTCAACTTGATTTAATTTTGAGTTTCCAACATTGTTCATATTAGTAATTTTTTGAATCGGATAATTTTTTATTTTAAGCTGAATGTTTTCATCAAAGTCTGCTTCATTTAATCCATACAACTTCACAAGATAATTTGGATTCTGACAAAATTCTTCATACTGCCTTATTTTTTGATTAATTTAGGTAATACACTTATTAACAAATAAAAATAAAGTAAATTTCCTATATAAAATATAGAATCAGTCTTTATCCAATTTATTAACATAAGAATGATA
>Ga0160423_10004277_pt1 | contig 11753 bp, 11 predicted proteins | sample CRUFie14St8metaG_FD_108191 | JGI IMG/M metagenome (GOLD analysis project Ga0160423, IMG submission 108191) | Marine microbial communities from the Costa Rica Dome - CRUD Field 142mm St8 metaG | ecosystem: Environmental > Aquatic > Marine > Oceanic > Photic zone | place: Costa Rica: the Eastern... | reverse complement strand
TTCAAGTCGTATGATGTGCTCAAGGCAAGACTTGATAAGGTTCTAGGTGCAACGCCAGAACCAAAAACACAAGTTGTTGAAAATTCTATAAGTGATGACGAGGCTTCGTCTTTTGATACTGAAACGGTTGAAGAAGATGACCTAGATCATTTTAAGGATTTAGTGAATAATTAACACCTCACGACCCCGCTTCGGCGGGGTTATTTTTTTGCCATTGGTATTTCAGATATTCTTTCTGTTTGAAAAAGAAACTGATACCAACTGGCAATTTTTTTATTTGAAGTAATTAACTTAATTCTATCATTCTTATCTGTTACCGCATACTTGTATTGCGGTGGCATTGTTGGGTCTATCATTATACAGCTGCACTCATATAATCAAGTTCTGGATCCATGTTTGCCATGGTCTCTTTTTCTATAACTGTATTATTGTTATTTGTAACTACTTCTACATTACCACCAGATTCAGCTGCAGCTGCTGTTTGTAATCTTCTACCTTTTTCTATTACGGCAGAGGCTGCCGATAAATCAGAACCACCTGAATCATCGCCCGCACTTGCTATAAGAGATACAATTGTTGGACCACGAGCACCAACTTGACCATACCATTTACTATTTTCTAATTCTTTTGAAGCAGTTACAAAGTCGCCATCTTTTAGAGCCGCAGCTGCTTTTTTAAATTCTGTATACCAAGAACCCATATTAAATGCTAAATCAATCAAGGCGGCTTTACCAGCTTTATTTGCCTTATCATAACCTGGTGTTCTCTCTGCAATTTTTTTGTGTTTAGCATAATCTGATTCAAAAAGATTACTCACTTCTGTAGCACTAAATGTTCGGTTCATGTGTTCTGGTAATGTGCTACCATCACCAATTAAATGACCTACACCAACGTGCCACAAACCACCAGGGTCTTTATATGGTTCGTATTTCACACCTTCATGTCCAATAATCATTGCTTTAATATCATCATCACCTGAAACTTTAGTTGGTGATTTATCATTAGCGCCACCAGCTGGGCCACCATCTCCACTTAAACCTTTTGATTTTATACTTCTATCAGAGCCTGTGAAACTTGATGGGTCTGCTTTTTCAATAGATTTTCTTTCTTCAAGTAATTTTTTTAATACAGGATCTTCTTTGGACTTTTCTTCAAAACCTTTTTTTTCTGCTTTTTTTATTGCATCTTCTCTTTGACCTGCTGGCGTAAGGCTCCTCATCCCGTAATAAAATTGTGGTGTTAAACCAAATGAACGTATATTATCACCAACACCTTGAGCAGCCACTTCTTTTCTAACTTGTTCTTTAATTAACTTTTGCTGTTCTTCTATTTTTTTATTTACGTTAGCAATTTTTTCAGCTTTTATTTGATCTCCGCTTAATGCCACTCCTATAAAATCTTTCATGAAAACAGGAAATCTATCTTGTATAAAACCAGGTGCTTTATCATAAATTTTTGTTACACCTCTTTTAATAAATTCAATCATAGGGTCAATAAATCTTTTTTTAAATTCATCATACTTATTAGTTATTTTTGAAACAAGTTCATCCCATTCTCTCATGAAATTTTCTTTTGCTTTTTTAAATTCATCAACAAGATAATCGAGGCTAAAAAATTCATACATGAAATCAAGAAGGCCGCTAAAAGCATCTTTAAAAGAAAAATTTGCAAATTCTTTTTGTATAAACGCTTTTATCTCATCAAAAAACATTGCAAATATAGCCCCAGATACAAACAACGCAGTTAAAGCTTTTAGAACCATAGGTATTATTTCTAATATGAGGTCTTTTAACATCGTAAAAATATTTTTACCTGAAGATTTTACCTTTGATACTATTTTGTCTTTTACATCTCTTAATTTGTCTATAATTCCAGGCCCAGTTACAGGCGAACCACCCATCAACCGAACTATTTGGATGACACTATCAGATATTGAGTTAATGTTCATATTGATACCTAAAATCGATCTAAAATTAGTTTGCATACTAGAGGCAAAACTTTGTGTTTTTTTCACTCTTTCAACAGTTTTTTTACTCAATTCATCTGTTTTTTTAATTCGCTCAGCTATTATGCCATCACTACTTTTTGATTCATCGTTAGGACTGGATTTACCAGTTATCACACTTGCAGCACCTTTTACCACACTCTTGAAGGAACTTTTCATCTGGCCGGCTAGAAAGCCACCCATTTGATCATATACTTCAGCCATTTAGATTGCAAAGCCTCCAGGTAAATTAATTTGTTTGAACAAATCTGTGTTTACAACTGGTGGTGCTTTCTTATTACCACCAATTTTTCCTTTATTATCATTGTTAAATGTTTTACTATTGACTTGAATACCACCGCCTTTAGATGCTCCCTCCATTCTTTGACCATCTGATACTGCCTGTGAATAGTCTGACATCTCAGCACCTGATGGTGCTTTCTTTTTTCCACTATCGTAGATAGATGGTGAACTACCACCAGAACCAGGCGCCATTGGTTGATTACCATATTGATCTTGTAAAGATTTTGTATCAAGGCCCATACCACTCATAGTGCCGCCAATTAAACTATCAAGACCGCCTGATACATTCTTTATATTTTCAGCCCTTGATTCCTCTGTTGATTCTTTACCTTTAAAGTTTTTTATTGCAGGATTATTTGCTAAATCACCTAATGCACCCATTAAGGCAGCTTGTTTATCTTCACCCTTCGCACTTTTAATACTTTGTATCCCACCTTTTAAATCACCAGTAACAGCGCCAGCGTCTACGCCCATGTCTTTACCCATACTACCAAACATAGAGCTAAACCCTTTTTTCATCATATCACCCTTGTTTACATTACCACCACCTTTCATTTTACCCATCATTGGCATAATATTATTACCAAGCATATCAGTTGCACCAGTATTTTTCATGAAGTTACCAAGACCTGCTCGCATACTATCACCTTGTGAAGGTGCTTGTGATGGTGCAGTAGAAGTTTTTACCATGTTTGAAGGGTCAAACCCTGGCTCTGGTGTTACAGTTATAGGGTCTAACATAACTGGGTTGCCAGCTGGTCCTTCACCTTCGATGGCACCACTTTGACCATCACCAACTGAGGTTTTTTCACCTGTAGCCCCTTGACCTTTTTTACTAAAATCAGGACCCGCCTGTTGATTAACGCCTGTATTTTTAGAAGAACCTAATCTACTACCTTTAGGTCTACCTGAAGATTCTTTAGGTTCTATTTTTTGGCCAAATATACTAGCAAAGAATGATTTTATTTTATTAAACACACCGCCTATACTATCATATAATTTATTTGCAAATTCCTCTGATGCACCACCTAAAGTTAATAGTTGAATAAACCCATTAAAAGCTTCTCTAACACTAAAAACTTGACCTTCTTTGGCCTCTGTAAAACCATCATAAATACCTTTAATTAAACCAACGATAGCAAAAACAATTAAACCTTTACCTGTAATAGCAAATCTACCAAGTTTTAAGCCTGTTCTTACAATAGAACCTAATGCCTTCACACCTAGAAACAAAGCTTTTCTAAGACCTTTAAGAAGTAATAGTCCTAATGTGCCACCAACTTTAAACAATTTTTTAAATAAGTTAAATATTGATTGAGCTATAAATTTAACTGCCTTTATGACAATCAAAGATTTAAGAACTTCCATCGTTGTCGATTTAGAATCTTTAGAACCTTGCTGATCTTCTGCACTTTCACTTACATCTGCCCGACTAGCTGCAGTACCTCTATCAGACTCAAGTCTATTTTCTCTAGCTTTCATTCTATCAAAAAAACTTTTAGTTTTTTGTTTTTTTATAAGCTGCGGTATTTTTCTTACATTTCTTGAAATTATATTTAATTCTTTGTTCATTGTTGGTAACACCGCAGAACTTTTTACTATGTTTTGTAGACTTTGATTAACAGATTGAAGTGATAAATTTACTTGGCCAAGATTCTCATTGACCTTCTCTAAGATTTCACCATTAGAATCTAATTGTTGAGCTTTTGAACTATCAGCTTTTGATGTTTTACCCTTACGTTTCATAGCACCAGTCAAACCCTTGGCAGCACCTTTTACAGCACCACCAACTGAACTCTTTATCTTACCTGCGACAAAACCACCTATCTGGTCATAAACGTCAGCCATTTATCTCCTTGTCTTTTGCATTTGTTGTTGCAATTCGAGCCTTTCTTTTTCTTTTTTCAAATATTCTACTAATAATGAGATATAGATATTTCTTTCCCACGGTATCATATCTTCTAATTCTGACAAACTGTACTTATGATGGTGCATTAAAGCAAAGTTTGTCTCATAGTAGTTTCTCAATGTGTCATAACGAAAGATTAGACGAAAAAATTTTGCATACCCTTTACAGTAATTGTTTCTTTGTGCTCACACTTAGGACAATTAAATTCTAAGTCTTTTTTTATTTCTGGCATCGTGTTAAAGAAATCTTTAAATTTCTCTAAATCTTTTTGTTGCAAACTATCTATGAAATCTTCTAATTCTTTTTTAGAGGTATCTTTTGCATAGTATAATTGTTGATCATCATAAATGTAATCAATACAATCAATCAAAACTTTTAGCATAGCCTCATTTTCTGACATCTTATCATATTTTTCAAACATCTCAAAAGTTGGGTATTTTAAACGAACGCCAACTTTATCTGTTATCTGTATTTTATCAACATGATTTTCATGTATTGTTGGTTCAATCTCTAAAATATTCACATCAAATTCAAGAACATGATTACATTTTTTCTCGTTTTCCTCTTCATCTTTTACATTGTTATTACATTTGTATTTTAAGTTTACTACTTCTTCAACTGATCTAGCTCTAAGATTCATGAATAGATATTCTAAATCAAAAGATGGTAAACTATCTACATCTATTTCATCTAATAAACAATTTTTTAAAACACTTCTAATCGTTGTTACTAATTCTTTTGTGTCTTCTGATTCAGCAGACATCAAAAAAAGTTTCTGCTCTTTGACCAAAAAAGGTCTATAGCGAACTGTTTGGCCATTTGATATGAGATTCAGCTCATATGTTGGCACATCTAGTCTTGGTAATTTAATCATAATTTTTCACCTATCATTTAAAAAAGATTTCTTACTAAGTTTGCACCTTTACCTCCAAGTAAAGAAGCTGCAGCTTGGCCAATATCATAACCACCCTCATAAACTGTTGTGTATTTTTGATATGCAAAAGAGATGGTCAATCTATGAAAACCATCATCAGACCAATTTAACGGTTGAGGTGCAATTCCAACCGGGTAAGCGTCTTCTAAATTTACAACATAAATCTTTTTAATAAAATCATCATATTGTATAATTTTAATTTGAGTATAATATCTAGTCTTTTCACCTTTAGGGAACCTCATATTATTTGTATCAGGTGGCATAATAGCTTCAGTCCACCTTTCAAATAATTTTCTTTCATAAAACTGATTACTACAAATGAATGATAAATTTATATCAGCATATTGTCTTTGATAAGGCACTTTATAAACAGGCCCATAAATTTTTACATCTGAGGTAAGAAATGTTTTACCTGGTAATTCAGCTGTTTCACATTGTAGTGCTAAATAACGTGATAGAGAGGAGTTTGAAGTTCTTGAGTAATCATTACTAGCATCACCACCGTTTCTACCTAAAGCTCTATTAACAACATCAGATATATCGCCAAACACAGAGTTTGGAAAATTAAGTATTTTTTCTATTACAGAATTACCAACAAACTGGTTTATGTAAGGTGGTATGGGTAATATAACCTCGAATCTGGCTGGTCTCGCTGGACCATCTTTACCTTGTAAATTTGATAGAAACAAATTAGGTGAAAATGACATTAGTTCTCCTTGTTAATCAGGTATTTATGCCAATCCTAAATGTTTTTCTGTTACAAGTTTGAACTCCCAGCCTCTTTCTTGACAAAATACATCAGCAGCTCGCCATTTTTCTTGATTGATTGCATAGGTAGCCGCCTCTTGTAGAAATTTTTTTGTTCTTCTTTTTTGTTTTGGAGGTCTTGTTTGATTATCAGGTTTGACTTCAAGTATAAATGTTTTCTTTTTAGTCTTTACAATAAAGTCTGGAAAGTAACGGTGAACTCTCTGGTCAACTGGTGAACGATACCGTATTGGCAACTCTTCTGATGCCCACCACTCAACGGCTTGGTTTTCATCAAGATATTTCATCACACGAAGCTCCCATGATGACCGGTATATAATATTACTTGAGTCTCCGTTGTATTTTTTTGGGTTCTGAGGTGTAAATCGTCCTTTATATGTCATAAATAATATGTATTCAACATAAAGGAGTAGCCATGTCGCTTTTTGGACTCGGAGATATAAAATTTAAAAAAGGTATTGATGGTAGATCAGGACCTCTTGAATCACTTGCAGGATCAAAATATGAAAAAACAAACTTTAGATTCCCTATCGATGTTGGTAGTGCTGATAAAGGTCATTACATGGTTTTTTATATCAAAACACAAAAAGCAAGTCAGTTTGATGATGCAGCTGGAAATATGGAGTCTGAAACAGCATTTGAAGCTCAAGCTGGAACATCATCGGCGATGTCTGGCGCCGGTAAAGTTTCTAGTCAAATTTCATCAGCATCAAATAAAGTAGCTGGTAGCCTTGGCGCAGGTCAAAATTTTGCTGGTAAAGTTAGTTCTAAGATTAACGCTGCAGCAGATAAAGTTGGTAGTGCCATAGGTGGTGTAACCAGTAAAATATCAGAAGTTGGCGGTAACGTGCAATCAGGTTTGAATAATGTTTTCGGTCAAAAAAAATTACCTTTAGCTGGTAATTCAGCTGCACAAAGAAGCGTCATCTCAAAAAATATCGCATCAATATCATCTAAAAGAAAAGCTGGTGAGGGTGGTATTGCAAGAACTACAAGTGAGACTCAAGCTGCCATAACACTTTATATGCCAGATACTTTATTGTTTAATTTTTCACAAAGTTTTCAACAAGCAAATCCAGGTAAAGAGTTAGCGGGTCAGGTAGCTGCAGCTTCAGGGGTAGATAGTCAAACTATGTCTGGGGGTGGGCCTACTACTTTATCAGGAGTATCAGAAAATGTAAAAAAGGCAGGTGAAAGGGCGTTGTTGCAAATTGGCGCAGCAACAGGAGGAGCTTTAACTGGGTCTCCAGGATCCGCTGCCGTGGCTATAGCTGCAGCCACAGGTAGTGTTGTGAACCCTATGTTAGAAATGGTTTACTCTTCACCAAATTTTAGATCATTTCAGTTTGATTTCAATTTTTATCCAAGAGATGAGAGAGAAGCTCTTGAAGTACAAAAAATACTTAAATTGTTTATGTTTCATCAAGCACCAGAAGTTTTACAAACATCTCCTGGTTTTTTAGTACCACCCTCAGAGTTTGATATTAAGTTTTATTACGCAGGTAAAGAAAACCCAAACATACCTGTTATCGCACCTAATTGTGTTCTTACAACTATGGACTTGAACTATGCACCTCAAGGGGCAGTTTTCTATGAGTCGTTTGGTGGTGAACCATCACTAGGTGGCACAGGTATGCCATTTGGTGTAAATTTAGTATTACAATTTCAAGAGACTATATTTCTTACTAAAAAGGATCTCAAACATGAGAGAGAAGGGAATAAATCAGACAATGGCTCTATTAGTGGTGGTGGATCAAGTAGTTACTTTACCAAATGATAACATAGGAAATTAAATGGCAAAATATTTTAGACATTTTCCAAAAACATTTTATTCATTAGATGAAAATTCTGATGGTTTAGACACAGTTACAAATGTTATTGCTAGATTTAAAATAGCAGATGGCCTAATAGAAAATACGAATATATTTTACCCATATGATGTTAAAGATACTGACACACCTGAAATAATCGCAGATAAAATATATGGTAGTGTAGAGAGACATTGGGTTGTATTATCTTTGAATAAAATAGTAGACCCTCAATGGGACTGGCCTTTACAAGAAAATAACTTTATAAATTTTGTCAATAAAAAGTATACAGCTAATGGTGCTAATGATACTCAAAATTTGTCTTCTACAAGTGCAAATGCAGGTATCACTACCATCACAGCAGCGAATGGGTCTTTAACAATACCTTTTAAACAAATAGCTGCCAATAATTTAATCACATCACCAGCTGCACAACCAAAATTGACATTTAATGATAGAATATCTTTAGATGGTGGTTTAAGTTTTATTAATGTTTCATCTGCAAACACAACACATATAACATTACAAACAGCTGTTACATCAGCAGTATCAAATAATACTTTAATATTTAAAAATACTCCGAAAACAGGCATACGTTGGGCTCAAGATGAAAGTAATATTAAAAAATATTTTAAAGTGGTAACTAGAACGGTTACGGCAGGTGCTTCTAATAGAAATTCTAAGAGTAGGACTGTTCAAGTTGAAAAATTAGAAGTTGATGCCAATACCTTTGCAGACTTAACTTTAGGTACAACATTCGATGATAAAGTGCCAGATGGCACTAGTGTTTTAGAAGTTGTAACAGCAGAGACACAAAGTTATTATGGGTATGAATTTGATGAGAATGAAAAGAAAAGAAAAATTAAATTACTTAGACCAGAGTTTGCACTAGATTTAGAGAAATCATTTAAAAGAGTGTTTAAATAATGAATAAGTCTGAGCAACTTCGTGATTCACAACAATATTTTATAAATGATTTGATAATTGTGTCAAAAGGTGAGTCGATTGATATAAAAGAAATTTTTGTAGAGATAGACTTATTTGACTCTTTGTATATGCCTGTGATGAGTGGTAAACTTTTAATATCAGATGCAACTGGCATTTCATCAAAACTTTTATTTGATGGATCTGAGGTTTTATTAATCGACATATCAAAAGTTGAAGGTTCAGAAATTGGTCAATTTAAAAAAGCATTTAGAATATACAAACAATCTGACCGCATACCAGCATCAGAGAGAGTTGAAAATTATATTTTAAATTTTGTTTCAGATGAATTACTCTTTTCAGACCAACAACGTGTAAATCAATCTTATAGAATGACATACATGAAAATGGTTGAAAGAATCATGTTAGACTATCTAAAAATACCACCCAACAATTTGAATGGTTTGTATGAGGAATCAGCCGGTGTGCGTGATGTAATCATACCAAATTTAAGGCCAATTGAGGCAATACAATGGATCGCAAAAAAAGCTGTTAATATGGATAATTCACCTAGTTACGTTTTTTATCAAAACTTATTAGGTTATAACTTCATAACTTTATCTAAACTTTTATCCGAAGATATTATTTTAGATATAAATTTTGAATCAAAAAATAAAGATGAAGGTGCTAATGCACTTGAAGAAATGTCTACAGCTAGATCATTTGAAGTTGTATCACAAACTGATGGTATCAAAAAAGCACGTGCTGGTGTAAATGCTGGTACATTTATCGGGTTTGACCCAGTTACTCGCATGATCTCAAGAAAAGCATTGTCATACTTAGACCATTTTGAAAACATGAAACACTCAAACCCAACACCAAATTTTTCAGCTCAAGTAAATAAAGATGGTTTGTTAAATACAGAAATGTATGACTCAAGAATTGTTGTAGATACATTTACCACAACTAGACAACTAAGTGAATATGTTAAATCTCACGACCCAGAATCAATAGCATACGGTTCAAGGTCAGAAGATTATGCTTTTCAAAGAAAAGCAATATTTGCAAATTTAGATTCTAAAAAACTTAAAGTGGTTATGCCTGGTAATTTTCAACTTACTACTGGTTTCAATGTGAATATTGATGCACCTTTTTTCGGAAAAAAGACAGATGCAGACGACCCCTCAGACCCAAGTTTATCTGGAAAATATTTAATAATAGGGTCAAGACAAATCATAAAAGGTTCTAATGAAGGCACACACGAAACAGTTATAGAGGTTGCCTCTACATCATCAGAACAAGAATTTATAACACAGAGCACACAAGATCAAACAGCAATATTAGAGACTTATTGATGAAAGAACAAGAACAATTTTTAGGTAAAGAAGGATTTGTTTGGTGGACTGCTATCGTTGAAGATAGACAAGACCCACTTAGATTAGGCCGTTGTAGAGTTAGATGTGTTGGATGGCACCCAAATGATAAAATGAGAGTGCCAACTGAAAATTTACCATGGGCTCAGTTGATGTTGCCTACAAATAATCCACACCCTTACCCACCTAAAGAAGGTGATATGGTATTCGGTTTTTTTCTTGATGGTGATAGCGGTCAAGACCCAGTTATATTAGGTGTTTTTCCAAGTATACCTCTACAAGAGCCAAATCCTCAGGAAGCATTTAACGACCCAAGAACACAAGAAGAATTGGATATTGCACCAATCAAACCAACTGGTGCGCCTTACGATGCTGATGGTAAACCAACTAAAGTTGTACCAGCAAATGCAACTGCAAATAATTATCCTAGAAACTTAGATGAACCAACAACTTCAAGACTTGCAAGAAATGAAACAGCGAATACTGAATCAGCGGTAATATTCAAATTGGGTAGAATAGAAGCCAATAATACATCATCAGTAGAACCAGCGCCATTATACAACGCAAAGTACCCGTACAACAAAGTATATGAATCTGAGTCTGGTCATGTCATGGAGTTTGATGACACAAGAGACAATGAAAGAATACACCTATACCACCGTGCAGGTTCGTACATGGAGTTCAATCCTAATGGTGATAGAGTAGAAAGAATACAGAGAGATAAGTTTACTGTGGTCGTCAAGGACGAGTCTGTATTGATACAGGGAGACGTAAATATTCAAGTGGATGGCGACTATAATTTGAATGTAACAGGAGATGTAAAGATAAACGGACAAACAATAAATCTTAACAATGGCACCAAGGGAGCTGCAAGAATTGACGATACAGTTGCAGATGTTGACCCGATAGGAGATGGCACAATATCTTCTGGTTCAGGCACAGTTAAGATTGGAGGTTAGGTATAAATAGAAGATGGCAGAGATAGACATAAAAAGTAACAGGTCGTTTACAGACATAGATTTGAATTTTAATATTCACCCTGCGACAAAAGATATTAATAAATTTATAAATGAAACTGCTGTAATCAACTCAGTAAAAAATTTAGTATTAACAAATCATTACGAGAGACCTTTTCAACCAGGGTTGGGTTCTGGTTTAAGGCGTCTTTTATTCGAGCAAGTTGATAATGTTACAGCTGCCTTAATAGAGAGAGAAATAAGCGAGACTATAAGCAACTTTGAGCCACGGGTTGATGTTCAAGATATTACATGTTCTGGTTTTCCAGATGAAAATGCTTACAAAGTAGTTTTAACTTTCTTTTTAATTAATGACCCAAGCCCTATTACAATAGACTTTATTTTAGAGAGAGTAAGATAAATGGTAGATCGACTTAGAGTAACAGAACTTGATTTCGATACAATCAAAGGAAATTTACGAACATTTTTACAACAACAAAAAGAATTTTCAGACTATGATTTTTCAGGCTCTGGGTTATCAGTTCTTTTAGATATATTAGCATATAATACACACTACAATGCTTATTATCTAAACATGGTCGCAAATGAATCTTTTTTAGATACATCTCTGCTTCGTGAATCTACTGTGTCTCATGCAAAAACATTAGGGTATACACCACATTCTAAAAAATCCCCTACTGCAACAATCACACTTACAGCTAACTCTTCAACAACAACTGCTGGCACTTTAACAATACCAGAGGGTTTTTCTTTTCTATCTGACCAAATAGATG
>Ga0160423_10004275_pt1 | contig 11755 bp, 10 predicted proteins | sample CRUFie14St8metaG_FD_108191 | JGI IMG/M metagenome (GOLD analysis project Ga0160423, IMG submission 108191) | Marine microbial communities from the Costa Rica Dome - CRUD Field 142mm St8 metaG | ecosystem: Environmental > Aquatic > Marine > Oceanic > Photic zone | place: Costa Rica: the Eastern... | reverse complement strand
TATTGTCGCAGGTGTAAAAATTGGAAATAATGTTACTATTGGCGCGGGTTGTACTATAAGAAAAAATATTCCTTCAAATACTATTGTAATTCACAAAGAAAATCAACTTTCTTATATAAAAAAAAGAAAATATTTGTGGAAGTATGAAAAAGAAGTTTTAAACTAAGTCAAATTATTATTACTTTTACACAATATTAACAATACAAAAAATACCCTTATGAAAAAAATATTACTTCTTTTAAATTTTTTACTAATATTTAGTTTATCTAACTCTCAAGTTAATACTAAAAATATTCAATCAGTTAGTTATATTGGTAACTATACAATAAATGATATTAATACCTCTCAATCTATAGGTGGTGATGAAAACGTAATTTGGGAAGAAGACTTTGCTAACCAAATACCAGAGAATGTCTCTATCGAAAGTGTTGGAACATATGGTGATTGGATTTGGTCAAATGAATCAACTCAAGGACAATGGGGGGCAAATGCAGGACTCATTGAATCTCCAAGCGTTGATAATGGTTTTATGTTACTAGACGCAGATTATTTTAACTCATATCCACAAAACGGAGTAGCAGAAGGTGAGGTTGGGGAAAATAGTGTTAATTCAAGTTTTATAATTGGCCCAATTGATTTATCAAGCTCAGAAACAAATGCATTAGTACTACAATTTTATACATATTACAGAATATGTTGTTTTTATCCAGGAAATGGAAATGATTTAAATGTTTATATAAGTACTGATGAAGGCGAAACTTGGAATGACTTAAACTACGTTGAAGGTGATATTTATGAAGTAAATGTCGGAACTCAAAAATTAAGTCAAATTCCTTTGAGTGGATTTAATCCAAATGTTGAAAGTGTTCATTTTAAATTTGAATGGCTTGGAACACATTACTTTTGGATGATTGATGATATTTCAGTTATTCAACAACCTGCATATGATTTAAAAATGCTTTCTTCTTGGCTAACTATGGAGAATCCAGCAGGAATTGAATACTATTCTATTCCAGAAAGTCAAATGCCAAATGAAATGTTATTCGGTGGAGAAATTTATAACTATGGTTATAATGATGAAATTAATGTTAAACTCGATGGTATGATTGATAACACTAACTTAATGGCAGACGTCACTTACGAATTAATAGAGAGTGATTCAACAAGATTTGTAGAAACCGGTCTCTTTGACGTCAGTTCTTTGACCTCAGGGACATATACATTTACTAACTCAATTCAATCTAACGGTGATGACGCTTTAATTAATGATAACTCAAAAACAAGAGAATTCGTAATTTCCGAAAATGAGTATCAAGTGGATGGATTATATGAAACTTTTGATTACATGGGAACTGGATGGCCAGGCGGAGATGCACAATCAGACGGAATGAGATTTGCTAATTATTTTGACATTAAAGAAAGTACTACCTTAACATCTGCAAGAATTGGATTATATACTAATGCCTTTGATACTAGTTTAGGTAATTTTCAAACTACCTCGGGCGGAGAAGTTATTTTTTATTTGTGTGATACTACTGGACTTCTTGATCCAGATGTAGCAACATTAGATATGGATTTTGGAGGAGTAATATGGGAAAGTGACTTTATAATGGTTGAAGACTATATGGTTAGTGATGGATTTGTTAGTATTGATATCCCAGATGTCCCATTAGATCCTAATGCATATATGCTTGTAGTAGAGTTGTACAGTAATGGATTAGAAAACGATATCATCATATACGACGACCCTTCTGTTGTTCAACCTTGGTTTGCATCACTTTATTGGAGCACAGAGGATAATCAATGGTATTCTAACCCAAATGCGATGGCAATACACATGGGAATTAATGGTCACAGTTATGTTAATATTAATGAAGATGAAATGCTAAATAATTTTGATATTTACCCAAATCCAACAAGCTCATTTATCAATATTTCTAATAATGAATTATTGAATAAAGAAACTAGTATTAGTATTTATAATATTTTAGGAGAAAATATAATGAATTTAAATATGGATAAATTTGAATCACTAAAAACAATTAATATTGAAAACCTTCCAAATGGTAATTATATTATAAAAATAGATGATGGTGAAAATAACATTTATGAAAAAATAGTTAAAGAATAAATATTTATTTTATTTAGTAAAAAAGCCCTTCATTCTGAAGGGCTTTTTTTATTCTTCAAAATAATCCTCAGGATTGCGAATTAAAAAATCAATTTCCTCGTCAATAACCCTTGATAAAAAAGACCTAACAGATTGGATTTTATTTTCATCAACATTTTCAATAGAAACTAAGTAATCTAAAGCCTTGTTTATTGTCTTCTCATGATTTGTAAGAATTTCCTTTTCTCTTGAAACTCTAATTTTGTTTAAAATATCATCCATTAATACATTTTTTGGGTCGATTATAAATATATAAAATTATTGTTAAATTTTTACGTTTTTAAGCTTAAAGGACCAAGTAAAATTAAATTCTGCTACGCAAACACCATTACTATCAAATCCCTTAGAATTAACTTTTACTATTTCCCCATTTTTTGACTTTATACACTTGTCTATTGTTTGAGAAATTTCATCACCATTTGAGCATATAAATCTAACTTTACTTGTTGCTTTTTTATAAAAATTGCTATCAATTTTTACAACCAACATTGAAATTTTTTTATCTTTTTTATCAATATGCATTAATGATAAAATTCCAGTTGAGAATTCTGCTGCCATAGTTAAGACAGCAAAATATATAGAATTAAATGGATTTTTATTTAAAAAATTAAATGGCACAGTTACTTCAGCAATAATATTTGATAATTTTTTTACTTTCAAGCCAGCAAGAAAAGCCATCGGAAGATGACGCAACAAAAAAAATAAAAATTTCCAACTTGTTACTTTATTAATAAATATATTTTGTCTTTTAGATTCGATATCCACCATGTTAAAACTTTATTTAATCGTCTATTTTCATTAATTTCGCTTTCTAAATATATATCATTTTTTGAAAAAAAAAGACGCTGAAAATATAACTTTTAAACAATTTAAGAATTCAATTATTGATGACTACAAAATTGCTGTAACAAGTAGGCAAGCTAGTTTAATTGGTAGAAAAGAAGTTCTAACTGGAAAAGCAAAATTTGGAATTTTTGGTGATGGTAAAGAATTAGCTCAATTAGCCATGGCTAGAGTTTTTAGAAAAGGAGATTATAGATCGGGGTATTACCGTGACCAAACTTTTATGATGGCAAAAAAATTATTGACAACAGAATCATTTTTTGCTCAATTATATTCCAATACTAATTTAGATGATGAACCATCCTCAGCCGGAAGACAAATGAATAGTCATTTTTCTACTAGAATGCTTGACTCTAATGGGAATTGGAGAAATGTGTCTAAAGAATTTAACTCTTCAGCTGATCTATCTCCAACTGCTTCTCAAATGCCAAGACTACTAGGTTTGGCACAAGCATCAAAAATTTATAAAAACTATAAAATAAATTCATCAAACTTTAGCAATGAAGGAAACGAAATTGCATTTGGAACAATAGGTAATGCAAGTACATCTGAAGGGCTGTTTTTTGAAACTGTTAATGCCGCAGGTGTTTTACAAGTTCCTATGATTATATCAATTTGGGACGACGCATGGGGCATTTCTGTTTCTAGTAAATATCACACAACAAAAGAAAATATTTATGAAGTTTTAAAAGGTTTTAACTCCGATGAAAGAAACATTGGCATCTCTCTATTGAAAGTTAAAGGATGGGATGTGGAAAATATATATTCAACTTATGCAAAAGCAGAAGAAATTGCAAGAAATCAACACAAACCCGTAATTATTCATGTAGAAGAAATGACTCAACCACAAGGTCATTCAACATCAGGATCTCATGAAAGATATAAATCAAAAAGTAGATTAGAATGGGAAAAAGAGTTTGACTGCGTTCAAAAAATGAAAGATTGGATAATATCAAAAAAATATTGTAGTAAGGCTGAATTAGAAAAAATTGAAGATGAAATTAAACAGGAAGTAATTTCTGCAAAAAATTCAGCATGGAAAAAATATTTAGATCCCATTGAAATTGAAAAAAAACAAACATGTGAAATTTTGAAAAAAAATTCTCATAATAAAGTAAATGAAATTTATAATAATTTATTAAATACAAACCCTGTTTCTAGAAGAAATATTATTCAAGCAACTAGACAAGCAATTTTTTATTGTAATGGGGAAAATAAAAAAGAATTATCTGATTGGATAAAAAAACTATTAAATGAAAATAAGCTCAGATATAACTCTCATCTGTATAGCGAATCAAATCAAAATTTGAGAAAAATTCCTCAAACTGAATTAAAATATTCAAAAGAAAAAAAAGATGTTGATGCTAGGATTATCTTAAGAGATAATTTTGACAAATTATTATCAAAGTATCCAGAGCTTATAATTTTTGGAGAAGATTGTGGTAAAATTGGTGATGTAAATCAAGGTTTAGAAGGTCTACAAGAAAAACACGGTGAACATAGAGTTTTTGACACTGGTATTAGAGAAGCAACTATTATTGGACAAGGAATTGGATTGGCTCTTAGGGGACTAAGACCCATAGCAGAAATTCAATACTTAGATTATTTATTATATGCAATTCAGATTTAAGTGATGACCTAGCAACGCTTCAGTATAGAACATTTGGTGGGCAAAAGGCTCCGTTAATTATTAGAACAAGAGGGCATAGGCTTGAAGGAATTTGGCACTCTGGCTCTCCGATGGGAGGTGTTATTAATTTATTGAGAGGAATAAATATTTTAGTTCCTAGAAATATGACTAAAGCTGCTGGATTTTATAACATTTTACTAAAAGGTGATGAACCTGCATTAGTTATTGAATGCTTAAATGGCTACAGACTAAAAGAAGAATTACCATCGAACTTAGCTGATTTTACAACTCCAATTGGAGAAATTGAAGTTATTAAATCTGGATCTGATATTACTATTGTAACATATGGCTCATGTTGTAGAATTGCATTAAGTGCCGCAAAAAAATTAATGGAATTTAATATTTCAATTGAAATAATTGATATTCAATCATTAATACCTTTTGATGTAAATAATGAAATAGTCAATAGCTTAATGAAAACAAATAAGATTATTTTTCTAGATGAAGATGTCTCTGGAGGTGCAACAGCATATATGATGCAAAAGGTATTAGAAGAACAAAATGGCTATAGATATTTAGATAGTAAACCAAGAACTATTTCAAGTAAAAACCACAGACCAGCTTACGGCGATGATGGTGATTATTTTTCTAAATCGAATGTTGATGATGTTATAGAAACTTGTTATTCTATTATGAATGAAATTGATGAGAAATCGTTTCCCGACCTATACTAAAAATGAAAATCACTGAAAAAGAAAGTCAATATAATAACTTATCAAAAATGAGTTTCAAAGAAATTGCAAGCTCAATAAATAAAGAAGATAAAAAAATAGCCATCACTTTAGAAAAATCAATCGAAAATATATCAAAATTATCTAATCAAGTTTATGAAAAAATAAAAGATGGAGGAAGACTTTTTTATATAGGCTCAGGAACAAGTGGAAGGCTTGGTATTTTAGATGCTTCTGAATGCCCACCTACATTTGGTATAAAAGAAAACATAGTTATTGGAATAATTGCTGGCGGAGATAAAGCCATTAGAAACGCTGTTGAATCTGCTGAAGATGACATGGTTTCTGGATGGAATGATTTAAAAAAATATACAGTAACAAAAAAAGATATCGTCATTGGGATAAGTGCATCAGGTACTACCCCATATGTAATAGGCGCATTAAATGGTTGCAAAAAAAATAAAATAACAACTGGTTCAATAACTTGTAACGATGAGAATCCAATATCTAAAATTTCGGATTTTGAAGTAAAATTAATTATGGGGCCTGAATTTTTAACAGGAAGCACAAGAATGAAAGCAGGATCCGCTCAAAAAATGTGTTTAAATATTATTACAACCAGTGTATTCATAAAACTTGGACATGTCCTTGATAACAAAATGATTGACATGAAAATAAATAATAAAAAACTTGAAAATAGAGCAATCTCGCTTATATTAGAAAAAACAAAATTAAATAAAATTAAAGCTAAAGAAATGCTTAAAAAATATAAAAGTGCTAGAATAGTAATTGAAAAAGAATCAAATAAATAAAATGAATAAAAAAAAATTACAAAGTGGATTAATTATTGTTGCAATAATATTCCCGTTAATATTTATAGGCCCGTCAATCTTTTTAATGGGGAACATGAATGGTGAAACTGAAATTTTTGAGAAAAAAAATTTAAAGTTTTTGATTTCTGGTTTAATCATTATGTTATCGGCAATTTGCGGACTTTTTATTGGATTAAAAAAAATTTTAAATGCGATATTTGAAAAAGAATCTAACGAATAAACGTAAGATTTATTTTATCTGATTTTTCTGGGCTGAATTTATAACCTAAGCCACTAAAATTTTTTAAATCATCAATTGATTTAATTCTATTTTTAATAATATACGAAGCCATTGAACCCCTGGCTTTTTTTGCAAAAAAACTAACAACCTTATATATACCTTTTTTCTCATCTAGAAACTTTGGTGTTATTATTTCATATTTGAAGTTTTCTTTTTTTACAGATTCAAAATATTCATTGGAAGCCAAATTAACTAGGTATTTGTTTTTTGTTAATTTAAAATCCTGATTTAAACTTTCTGTTATTTTATTGTTCCAAAATTGATATAGATTTTTTCCCTCGCTATTTTCTAATTTAGTTCCCATTTCTAATCTATATGCTTTAATTAAATCTAAAGGTCTTAGAAGACCATAAAGTCCTGAAAGTATTCTCAAATGATTTTGCGAATATTCTAGATCGTCAATAGAAAAGTCATCCACGTTAAGTCCTTTATAAACATCGCCTGTAAAACAAGAAATAGCATGTCTTGAGTTCATGATATTAAAATCTTCATTCCAATCTTTGAATCTTTTATAATTAAGTTCAGTTAATTTTTCACTTATTGACATAAGCTTTCCTATTTCATTCTTACTCATACTTAGTAAGCAATCAATTAATTGTTTACTCTCACTTGTAAATAATGGTTTTGTAGTAGTTTTACAATCTAATTTTTTTTCAAAATCTAGGGTTTTTGCGGGAGATAATAGGATTAAAAACATGCTATAAAAAATTAAGGTTGAAATTCATTGTTTTGTATAAAATCATTATCAGACAAAGTTAATAAAAAGGCTTTTAAATTATTTTTTTCTTGTTGTGTTAACATTAAGCCAGTCTGATCATCAATCCCATAAGGATTCGAATTAACATACTTCATTAAAGGATCAATAGTTGAAGAATATACCCCACCTGAATTATAATGTTCAATAACTTCATCAATTGTACTAAATCTACCATCGTGCATATAAGGTGAACTATATTCTATGTTTCTTAATGTTGGAGTTTTGAATAATCCTTTATCGCTTTCATTACCTGTTACATTATATAATCCAAAATCAGTAAAAGCTTCATCTAATCCATTATTGTGAAAAGAATCGTCCATAAAATTTTTACCACTATGGCAATGAAAACAATCTCCTCTCTCAGTATTAAAAATATTATAACCATCTAGTTCTTCGTTAGTAAACATTACTTCGCCTCTTAACCATTTATCATATTTAGAATTTGCGGAAACTAAAGTTCTTTCAAATTGAGCAATTGCTTTAGCAACGTGAACTGAATCAATATAATCAATATTAAACGCCTGCTTAAATAAGTCTCTGTACACACTATTAAAATTTAAATCATATTCGACTTGATCCCAATTATTTGCCATTTCAATTGGATTTACGACAGGCTCAAAAACTTGTTCTCTTAAATTTATAGCTGAACCATCCCAATTAAAAGAACTACTCCAACCTAAATTTACTAAAGATGATGCGTTTCTAAATCCTGATTCTCCGGTAATCCCAATACTAAATTGACTTGGGTCAGAAAAAGAATTATTTTGAATATGACAAGAAGCACAAGAAATACTATTATCGCTACTTAAAATTGGATCAAAAAATAATTTTTTTCCCAAAGCAACCCCCTCAAAAGTTAGTGGATTGTCATCAGGAATAATCATAAGAGGAAACCCATTGGGTGTTGGTGTTGGATATGGTGATGTTTCATAAATAATACAATCATCACCTTCACAAGGTACGTGCAAAATAATATCCTCTTGTTTTTCACAAGAAAAAAAAAATATCATGATTATTACAAAAAATATCCTCATATAATATTAATTTGATGTAACAGTGAAAACATCTCCCAAATTATTCTTTATAGCTGACTGCGCTTCCAATGAACCCATAATTCCTTGACCATAATAATTATGGTCATATACTGGATTATTAAAAAATTTATTAATGTCCATATCAATATAAAGTTGTGATTGACCTTGAGAATAATTAATGTTAAAAGAATATGAATAAGAATTATCATTTCCATTCAAAGGCCCTGTATGAGTATTGTAAAATTTTTCCTCTCCGTCTATGTCAATGAATGTGCCCTCTAATTTCATATAATGATAACCTCCACCTAAAACATCGGGCCAAACCATTAAATTGTGAAAATTATTAGGATCATTAAGATACATATCTGATTCATTATTTATTTGAGAAAATCCAAAAGTAAATGAAATAGAAGAACAAGTGTCAGGAATAATAATATTATTCAGCTTTAAAGAATTTGGATCATCATTTTTTATAAATAGATAGTTAGAAATCACTGAACTTTCTGCATTTACATAATGCAAGGTTAGATCAGAAATAACATAATATATTTTTTCGACACTATACAAATTTTCTGCAGCATTTGAATAAATTAATTCACTGTATTGAACATCTTGATCGTCAATAAATTGACGGAAATCAATATTAATCCTCATTAAATCATCATCAAATTGACAAGAGCCATCTTCAATTTCAGCATCAGGATTATAATTAATCGCTGTTTCATCCATACAACCTTGAACTGGATCACTATCGTCTTCCTTTTCGCATGAAAAAGAAATGAATAAAAAGAAAAAGACTATTAATGATTGATTCATGAAAAATTGATTTTAATACATTATCAAAAATAACGTATTTTTAATAATTAAATTATTAGCATGACTTTAAACATAAAACTTATTTTATTTTTTTTAATAACTACATGGTCATTATCTCAAAATATAACATTTCAACTAAAAGAAAAGATTTCTCAATCCTCAAAAAAAGATTTTATTCCCATTACAATAGAGTTGAAAAAAAAAATTAATTACGAAGATTTAAAGAAACAATTTACTATTAATCAAACTCCAATAAAAAAAAGAGCTAGTATTGTTGCAAAAAAATTACAAGAAGATTATAAAGAAGATCAAAAAGAAGTTATTAAAATTATTGAATCAAATCAAAATGATTTTAAAAAATTACATCAGTTTTGGGCAGTAAATATGATATTTTTAGAGGCAACTTCTGATTTAATTAAGCTACTAAGTAATAATCAGCTAATAAATAAAATTGATCTTGAATTGGGTTACATGAAGCCTCTTATTGCTCAAAGCCAACCACCCATACAAATAAATGGTGGTAATAGTACTGAACCTGGAATTGAAGCTATCAATATTAGACCACTTTGGGAAATGGGCTACACTGGAAAAGGAACATTAGTTTTCAACTATGACACAGGTGTATGGCCAACACATCCTGCTTTTTCTGAGAGATTTTTTGGAAATTACTATCCCATGGAACAATGTTGGGATGGATATTTTAGTGAAACACCAAATGGATTAAATGATCATGGCACACACACAATGGGAATAATAGGCGGTTTAGTAAATGAGACAAATGATACGATTGGTAGTGCTTATAATTGTTATTGGATTGCAAATGATTTTGTAACATCAACAGTTGAAGAACTCCCCCCCGTAGTGGATATGGTAACTTCATTTGAATGGTCGCTAAATCCTGATGGAGATTTAAATACGGATTATGATGTTCCAGATGTTATAAATAATTCTTGGAGATGGTACAACCCAATTGACACAGTTCAATGTGAGGGTTATATCGTGGATTTAATGAATGTTATTGAACTTGCTGGAATTGGAAATATATTTTCAGCGGGTAATGATGGCCCAAATAATGAAGGTGTAAAAGCTCCGCAGAGAATCAACACAAATTTAGTAAATACCTTCTGTGTTGGAAGTGTCAATGCTAATACAGAAGATCTAATAATTAGTACCTTTTCTACCAGAGGACCAACTCAATGCCCAAGCAGTGGTGGATCACTTGAGATATATCCAGAGGTTTCAGCCCCAGGACAATCTGTTAGATCCGCTTCCGGAGAAAACGGATTTGATGTAAAATCAGGGACATCAATGGCTGCACCACATGTTACAGGTTGTTTTTTATTATTGAAAGAGGCTTTTCCATTTTTAAGTGGTGAAGAAATTTTATTAGCCATTTATTACACAGCAAATGATTTAGGTGAGCCTGGAGAAGACAATATATACGGTATGGGAATGATCAATGGACTTGCTGCTTTTAATTACTTACAAGAAATTTATGAACCCGTGATTCCAAATCAAAATTATGATGACCTTTCAATAAAGAGTATTACCAACATTCCCCAAAATATTACTTGTGAATCTTCATTTAGTCCTATTTTAACTATTGGTAATAATGGAAATAATACTTTATCTGGTTTTAAAATATCATATTTTAACGAAGGTTTATTGGAAGAAGAATATTTTTTTGAAGATGAAATAATAAACCCAAATCAAGAAGTTGAAATTGATTTACCATCCATTGATGATTATAATTTTGGAGACATAGAGTTATCGTTTATTATAGAATCTTTAGAGGATATAAATGAAGTTGACTACCATAATAATCGTAGAATGGTCAGATTTAAACACAAACCTACTTTCAACTTACCATATAATGAAAATTTTGAAAATGGCATTAATTATGCAAATTGGAATATTATAAATACAGATTTTAGCCGAACATGGGAAAGCATTCAAACATCAGGAATTGAAAACAGTGACTCATCTATTTATATTAATATTTTTGGTTATAATCCAAGAGATGGACAAAAAGATGAAATAATCAGCCCTTCAATTAATTTAGCTGGTGATTCAATTTTATTAAATTTTTTCACATCATATCAAAAATATACAAACTCTATAAAGCAAGACACTCTTCAAATTTTAATATCAAATAATTGTGGAATGTCTTTCGAAGATACTGTCTATAATAAGGGTGGAGAAGAATTGAATACATTTGACATTCAAAGTGAAAATTTTATTCCATTTGAAGCGAATCATTGGAGGCAAGAAAGTGTATCCTTAAATCAATACGTTGGACAAGAAATATTATTAAAATTTATTTCAACAAATTATAGGGGGAACAATATTATTATCGACAACATAAATATTTTCAATGAAAATGGTCTAAATAATTATTATTTAGAAGACCAAACTATTCAAATTTTCCCAAATCCAACAAACAAAAAATTAAATATTAAATTAGCAAATGACCATTTAGATCAATTTTTTCTCACTAATTCAATTGGAAAAATTATACAAACGGGTAACATCAATGATTCTCTTATTAAAATTAATTTAAGTAATAAACCAAAGGGTACATACACAATAAATTTAGTTGGAAAAAAAATGGTTATTCAACGTAAGATTATACTAATCTAAAAGCTCTAAATAACCTGAAAC
>Ga0160423_10004274_pt1 | contig 11755 bp, 10 predicted proteins | sample CRUFie14St8metaG_FD_108191 | JGI IMG/M metagenome (GOLD analysis project Ga0160423, IMG submission 108191) | Marine microbial communities from the Costa Rica Dome - CRUD Field 142mm St8 metaG | ecosystem: Environmental > Aquatic > Marine > Oceanic > Photic zone | place: Costa Rica: the Eastern... | reverse complement strand
TCCTCCGCCGCGGTCTCGGCGGGCCTCTTGCTCATCCTCGCTCGCTGTGCGGTCCGGTTCGGGCTCGCGAAGCTGCTCGCTCCCGCGCTTCGCAAGCTCTCAATTGGGAAAAATGGATTCGAGGGTTTCTTTGTTCAAGTTTCAAGAATTCCCACCGGCGGTTGAGACATTTTTCCGATGGAAATCTTGTCCAAGGAAACAGATGAAGATGATGGATGTGTTTTGTTACAGTCTAGGTTCCAGAGGACAAGATGCCAGTGGCCCTCAAGTGGGCCAGCAGGGCGGGACACTTTTCCTGGTAGTCGGCCTCGAGCTCCCTCGCGCACTTTGCCGCCAGCTTCTGCTCATCCTCGGTCAACCTCGACGAGCTCCCCCTGCCCTGCGACCTAATGGCGTCCAGGCAGCACAGCAACCCATACTTGGCGTGGACGCTCGACCCGTTGGTCAGGTCCAGCACGACGCTGTAGTATCCCACCGCTTGTCGCGCCAAGTGGAGCGTTGACGGCGTGGATAGCGAGTAAAGGGAGTCGGCGTACTTGAGGTGGTACGACGGGTTCTGCGGCTGGATCAACACGCACTCCTCGTAGCAGAAGCTGGCTTGCTTCTGCATGGAGAGGGACAGGTACAAGGAAGCAAGCTCCTCCCAGGCCTCCGCGTCGGTGCAAAACACGTCCAGGTACTCCTTCAGGGTCTTCACGGCCTTTTCTTCGTCCCCGCGACCCTTGGCCACGCAGCAAAGGCGTTTCCACGCGCCCTGCGGAGAGACCAAGAAGAACAAAAAAAAAAAAAAGAGGTCAGCACGGGGGCGCTCGGTTCGTGTTGTTGCTGACGAAAGAAGACGTAACTGTCGGGAATCGATCCCTCGACCTTTCTCTCTCTCTCTCTCTTTCGTCACCCACCTGGTGCGCCTCGTTCTCCTCTAAGACCTTCTTGTACACCTCCTCAGCCTTGTCATAGTCCCCACAGCACTCGCACAGCGCGCCCTGCAGCACCAGGACCCTCGAGCTCTGCAGAGTTCGTGTGTTATATAAGATGAGATATAAAGATACGCGCGCGCGGAGGTGGTCAGGTCAGCAAAACTTTTGCGTTTGTGGAGGATCGAACGAAGGACCTTTCGCTCACTCACTCACTCACCTTGGGGAACCTCTTCGCAAGCGCTTTTACGATCATAGTCGCCTCGTCAATCTCTCCCGTGTCCAGCAGAGCGTAACACACCTGCTCGTTGATCAACCACAACTCGGTGTCGTTTAACTTTCTCTTCGCTTCTTTCGACTTGACGAGACGAAGCCCGTGCCGCGCGATCTGTTCTGGCAGACGGACCTTGCCGTCCCGGCACAACCTCAGGAAATCCTTGACCTCATCGATCGGAGCGTGGCCACCATGCCCCGCGTTCTCGCATCTGTCCAACGTCGCCGCTAGGGCCCTCTGAGACGGCAGCCTGCCCATCGTCGCGATCGCCCCCTGCCCCTCTCGCTCGGCTCTCTGCCCTTTGCCCCTTTGCCCCCTCGAGAAAAATCAATCTAAAATCGATCTATCAATCTAAAGATCGCTTGTTTGTTTTACTTCACATACCGAATATTTGGTCCTTTGGTCCAGTAGATTGAACTTCATAGACAAGACAAAAACTGCCCTTCGAGAAAGGCCTTTAAAGGGCGTGACTTTTCCAATCAGAAATGTTCATCGAGCATCGAGCAGAGTGTTGGACTCCTGTAGATGGCATGGCATGGCTGCCACGTAGTGTCGCACACACAAGAGCCCGACGCGGAAGCCATTGCGAGGGCGGGGGCGCGGGTGGTCGGGGGTTCGATCCCCGTCGAGCGCATCTCCTCAGGACCTACCGCGGATGCCGAGACTAATTGCATCCTGCTCTCGTGCAGGAGGACAACAGAAAGGCTTGACCGCCTCGAGGCGTTTTTCCAGAGGCCACAGGAGGCCCCGCTTGCCGTGCCCGAGGGTTGCTCCACCCGATATCGAGCCTTTCCCCGTCGCCGAGTTCGTGAAATCGAACGCAGGGTCATCGACCACACCTGCGAAGGACTCTCTTTTGGTGGGAAGGGGCTCCACGTGGGTCGTGGTCTCTGCGCCACACATTGAAGCGGGAGAGCGTATCTTATCCACAAAGTTCTCGCCGGTGTTGTACACGCTGTCCGAGGACGGGTCGACCTTCGCGTCGAGCGTTCGCTACGAGAACGCAATTTTTGGAAAGGGTTGGCTTTCTGCGAGCGGCACGTGCGAGGCCGACGACGAGGACCCAGGCACGCTCGTCGTGGACTTCAACGCGTTCTGGTGGGATCGCGGGGGCGAGAGGAGCGACCTTAGACCCTCGCTGAGCCGGGAGGTGGCCAACGCGACGGACTCCTTGATCACCGCCCTCGGCAGGCTGGGGTTCGTGAAAGGACTCTCCAAGTTTCCCGTCCTCGCCGTGGCGGAGGACAGGGCCGTGTTCAGGTTCCCGCCGCTCTCATCGGACATCGCCATCCGGAGGCTGGAGGGATCTGGTGAGATCGCGGGGGCGAGAGGAGCGATCTTAGACCGTCGCTAAGCCGGGAGGTGGCCAACGCGACGGATGCCAGGGAGACGACCGTTGTTGTCTTGGCGTTGGTCGTCGTCCGCAAACGAGCGAGGGTTCAATACATAACCTCTTCCTCGACCAAATCCACTCTCCCTCCGTCGTCTCGTGCAGCCTGCGTGCGCTGGACCCGGTCCGGGTCAGGCCCGCTCTCTCTCCCCATCTCTCTCGTCTCTCTTCCTGATGCATCTGCATCATCTATGATGCGTGGAAATTCCCGACATTTCCAATTCGATAATTTCTGAGAAAGCTCCGAGAAAATGCGCCAAGAAAAAAAAATTATGAAACGAGAACACTTTCGGAGCTGGAGTAACGGCCGAGCGCGATGGTTGAAGCACTTGTTGACGGACTGAGGGCGGCGAGTCCCGAACCGAACTCAGACCGACGACGAGGACGAGGACGAGGGAAAGGATGTCAGGGTCTCGCCCCAATGGCGCCTCGAGGGCAGTCGTTTGCTTCCTCGTGGGAGCTCTGGCCTTGACCTCCGCGCTGGGCGGAGCCGAGGCCTTCACCATGAGGACTTGGGGAGGGTTCTACCCACCCAGTGGATCCATTTCTTCATCATCATCATCTTCTTCAATCGATGCGCGGGAGAGCATCGGCAGCGCGGGAGTGGCGGCGAGCACGCTTCAGCAGGCCGCGCGTCCTCTTAAGGTGTGCAGAGGGTCCAGAGACAAGGAACCCGCTGAGTACACCTGCAAGAACCAGTTCGATTGGGGCAAGTGCAACGAGACTTGGCTGATCGAGGGGGACTACTGCGCGGAGATCTGCGGTAGGTGCGAGGGCCGCATCCCGGTGGGGCCAGGTTCCGTCACGCAGGAGCTCGAGACGAGGAGCGCTGAGGTGTCGGACGACGCCATGCCGGCCGTGGGCTCGAGAGAGTGCGGAGGGCACATCTCGTACGAGTGGAGGCTTCGGTCGGACAGGGCAAGGGAGGCAAGCGGCCTGGCCGCGAGCAGGCTGAACAAGCACGTTCTGTGGACGCACGTTGACGGCTGGACCACCAAGGTTCTGGCGTTCCTTGCCGAAACCGTGGCCAAGGAGGGCGAGCAGGACTTCGCGCTCCAGGGCCAGCCACTCCTGGAGCTCGACCTGCCCGATTGGGTGAACAAGAACCCCAAGAGCGGGAGGGTGGACTGGGAGGACATTGCCACCGCTGACTGCCCAGATGGGTCGCGCAGGCAGTGTCTTTGGATCGCGGACACCGGTAACAACAAGTTCAAGCGAAGGTATTCCCAGGTCATCGCCGTCGTGGAGCCAGAAATCACGCACGTCAGGGCGGACCCCAACAAGAGGATCAGCACGCAGTACTACACCCCGAACCAGGTGGACAAGCGCAACAGGCAGGGCATCTGCCAGTTCGGGATGGGTGGCTCACATTGCAACCACCACCAGTGTAAGCATGACGAGACCAACTTCCGCAAGATGAAGTTTGAGGGGGAGCTGGAGAGAACACAGCCCGCTGGAGCGGAGAACCTTTGGGTCTTCAACTTCAATTTTCCTGGAGGCAAGGAAAAGGACTCGGAGGCCCTCGCAGTGGCGCCGGACGGATCCAGATTCTGGCTCTTTGAGAAGAACGAAGAGGTTCGTGGCGCGAACGTGTACGAGAGCGAAATCTTGTCTGAGGCCCTGTCTAGGCCAAAGTACAACGACAGGCACAACATCGACCTCTTCTCCATCGCCTTCCTCAAGCCGCCCTGCGTGGCTGCGGGGACCAACTGCGTGGAGCTCGATGAGGACCACCTGTTCTCCATCACGGGGGCAGACCTCCACCCGCTTGGCAAATCCGTGACCTTGCAGACGTACAAGGGCCCTTTCGTGTACGAATTCGAGGAGGGCCGGCCCTTCGACGTGTCCGGGATGCAGTCGATCATCCCGAGGCCCGTGTTGAGGTACGCCAACGGCTGGGGAGCCGAGGCCATCGCCTACAGTCACGACGGCAGCAGGCTGTGGCAGATGCCAGAGGAGAACAGACACGGTGGGTGCCAGAAGGTTCTGGTGATGGACTGCGCCCAGCCCAACCTCTCCCTGAGGGTGGACCCCTCCATCACCGTGCGGTCCAGCCCTAAGGAGGGCGAAGACACCACCACCCTGCTCGACAACATCATGAGGGCTAGGGAGGGTTTTTTGGAGCAAGCGGTGGGCAACAAGGACGAGATGGCTGTCGTGGAGGAGGAGGTGAAGGAGGTTGAGGGCATCCTGGACGACATCGTGGACCAGATCTCGAGCCTCAGGGACGCCCCGCAGCCCGAGGGGCCGCTGACCTGCGACATCATTCCCAACGGATGGGGAACGGAGAAGAACTTGAGCATTCCAATCTGCGGTGGCCCCGACAGGGCCCCGTTCAAACCAAACACTACCGAGACCTACAACTGTGAGGATCAGGCAGCTTGGGGCAAGTGCGAGGAGGATTGGCTCGTGCAGGGGAACTTCTGCATGGGGGCGTGCGGCCGCTGCACCCACACCACTTGCTCGTGCCCGGACTGCAAGAGGCTGAAAAAGCCAGAGCTGCTGTGCAACTCCAACCAGGTCGTGTCCTCTTCGTCTAACGCCTCCAATGTCGTGATTTTCGACTTCGACGACACCTTGAAGCTCCACCACCCTGCCAGGCAGGCCCCCGAGGGCCTGTGGGCCGTCGAGGAGACCGTGAGGCTTGGATACGGGATTGCCATTGCCACCGCAAGCTGCCACACGGACTACGTGAAGAAATTTCTGGGAGAGATGGCGCCTCACATCTTCACCCCCGAGTTCCTCGAGAGCAATGCCTTCCAGAGCTGCCAGAAGAAGAAGACTGCTCCGATCAAGTGCAACCTCGCGCACTACAACTTGCTGGAGAAGCCAGAGTGTGCGGTGTTTTTTGACGACTCCATCTCCAACGAGAAGTACGCCGATCGCGCTGGGGTGAAGATGATCGAGGTGAAGAAGGGCGTTGGGGTCACCAAGGAGAAGTTCAGGAGGGGTATCGAGTACATGCTGCACGAGTGCAACAAGCCCAAGGTGCCACTGGGAATCTGCGACCCGAGAGCAGACAGACAGCCACCCGGAGATCACACGTGCAAGGAGCAGCACCGTTGGGGCAAGTGTGATGAGCCCTGGATTCTGAAGGGCGACTACTGCGCAGCGACGTGCGGCAGGTGTAACGCTGGGGGCAACAGCACCACAGACCCTATGTTGGTGACATATGGGAAGACCGTTCCCGGGTCTGACCTGGAGTGACGCAACACATCAATTCAGCTTTTTCTTCATTTTTTGGTAACGGCAACGGTGAACGGGGCACAAGTCCTCGCACAGACTTAATTTTTTCTAAGAGGAATAAAGCTAATTCATCGTTACAAAGTCCCAATAAGTTAACAAAGAAACCTCTTAAAGGGGAAGGGCACTTCTTGAAGGTCCCTCGGAAGTCATCGGTGGACGAGACGGGTACTAGCAATTTAGTACTCCTCTCCCTCCTCCTCTCCCTCGCCCTCAGCGGACTCGGCTCCGACCTCCTCGTAATCCTTCTCGAGGGCGGCAAGATCCTTTCTGGCCTCAGAGAACTCTCCCTCCTCCATACCCTCACCGACGTACCAGTGGACGAAGGCCCTCTTGGCGTACATGAGATCGAACTTGTGGTCCAACCTGGAGAACACCTCAGCGATGGCAGTGGAGTTGGAGATCATGCAGACGGCCCTCTGCACCTTGGCGAGGTCACCACCAGGCACGACGGTTGGTGGCTGGTAGTTGATTCCGCACTTGAATCCAGTTGGGCACCAGTCGACGAACTGGATGGTCCTCTTGGTCTTGATGGTGGCAACAGCGGCGTTGACATCCTTAGGGACGACATCTCCTCTGTACATGAGGCAGCAAGCCATGTACTTTCCGTGCCTTGGGTCACACTTGGCCATCATGGAGGCAGGCTCGAAGGCAGAGTTGGTGACCTCAGCGACAGAGAGCTGCTCGTGGTACGCCTTCTCGGCAGAGATGACTGGCGCGTACGAGGAAAGCATAAAGTGAATCCTTGGGTAAGGCACCAAGTTGGTCTGGAACTCAGTCACATCGACGTTGAGGGCTCCATCGAAACGAAGGGAAGCAGTCAAAGAAGAGATGACCTGTTCAAGTAAAGCAAGAAAGAAAGCGTGAGTTAGCGCGATGAAAAACAAGAAAAAAGATGAGCAGAAGTACGTACCTGGGCGATCAACCTGTTCAAGTTGGTGTAGGTTGGCCTCTCAATATCGAGGGACCTCCTGCAGATGTCGTAGACGGCCTCGTTATCGAGCATAACGGCGACGTCGGTGTGCTCCAACAGGGAGTGGGTGGAGAGCACCGAGTTGTATGGCTCGACGACGGCGGTGGAGACCTGTGGGGATGGGTACACAGTGAATCCGAGCTTGGACTTCTTTCCGTAGTCAACGGAGAGCCTCTCCAAGAGAAGAGATCCAAGTCCAGATCCGGTACCTCCTCCAACAGCGTTGAAGACCAAGAAACCCTGGAGTCCAGTACAGTTGTCGGCCAACTTCCTGATCCTGTCGAGGCAAAGGTCGACAATCTCCTTTCCGATGGTGTAGTGTCCACGGGCGAAGTTGTTGGCGGCATCCTCCTTTCCGGAGATAAGCTGCTCAGGGTGGAAGAGCTGCCTGTAGGTACCGGTCCTGACCTCGTCGATCACAGTAGGCTCGAGATCGAGGAAGACGCACCTTGGGACGTGCTTTCCGGCTCCGGTCTCGGAGAAGAAGGTGTTGAAAGCATCATCACCACCTCCGATGGTCTTGTCGGATGGCATCTGGCCGTCGGGCTGGATACCGTGCTCGAGGCAGTAGAGCTCCCAGCAAGCATTTCCGACCTGGATTCCGGCCTGTCCGATATGGATGGAGATAACTTCACGCATCTTTGCAAGTTGTTGAGGTGACTGTTGTCAAGTGGTAGCAAGTAAGCTTCGCGAGAATGCGAGGTTACGGCAAGTTCGTTGGGTTCGGGTAAACGCGAGTAAGAACGCGAGAACACTGAGCCGGCGTTTGACTTTCGCGGCGCTTATATACCCTCGGAGGCTTGGGCCAAAAAAAAAAAAAAGTCTTTGAAAACGATCGGGATCAGCCCAAGACCTTATTTCTACACAACAAATTTGAATTCTTCGATCGATCGATCGTTCGATCGATCGTACGCGGGACATTCAAACTCTTCGATCGCGATCGATCGATCGATCGAACTGGCGGCACAAGACGTGAATTCAACTCTCAAACCACGAGTTTCCGAAATTCACTTCGTGGCCTCTTGTGGCCGCCCCAAGACCGTAAATCTACTGCGAGCCAAGATCCCGCCTTTGGAATCATGAAACCCCGTTATGTGGATTTAGCACACTAAGCTAGACGTTGACCCTTGATTGACGTGGATGAACGGGAAGGGGGGTCGTGTGGCCCAACAGCAAGGGGTTTACTACTCCTCGTTGCGAAAAATTCTTCTCCTTCGATCGAAGAATTATTCTTCTAAGAAAACACGTTGTGATTCGTGTTGTATTAACGGGAAAGTTTTCCCTCGGGAGTTGACAGGAGGGCTCCTGGAAATATTGGAAATTTCCATTTGGGAAAAAGGATCGCGAGCAGCAGCTTCGCGCCTTTTGAACGCTGAGAGCAGAAGAAGGGCAACCGAGAGTGATCGAAGCGCGCGCGCGATCGATCGAGTTCAGTAGCCCGCCGACCCCCTTGGCGGAAGGGAGGACACCGTCGGCCTCGCGGAGCGGGAGGGGCATGGGCTTCTCTTACATCTCCGACAGCGGAAGGAAGAGGCTACCCCAATACGCCTATAAGGGCAAGGATCGCTCGCTGTTTTATGCGTACGTCTCCTCGCCCGCGTGCGACTGGCTGGTCGAGTTCATCCCAAAATGGGTCGCGCCGAACCTGATCACCTTCATCGGCCTCCTGGTCATGGCCGCCGGTCACGCCGTCGTCGTATCGCACGCGCCCGACCTGCACGGCGAGATTCCCGCTTGGGTGTGCGTCCTGCAAGCCATTGCGGGCCTCACGTATCAGACTTTGGACAATCTGGATGGAAAGCAGGCCAGGCGGACCAAAACATCATCTCCTCTCGGGCTTCTCTTTGACCACGGGGTCGATGCCCTCGTCGTTACCGTCGGAGGGCTCTCCCTCGCGGCCATCTTCCAGCTCGGGCAGACTTGGATGACGCTCGTGTTTTGGATCTCTGGCGCGACCGGGTTCTTCATGGCGTCGTGGGAGGAGTACTATACGGATACCTTTGACCTGCCGCCGATTAACGGGCCGAGCGAGGGCATCCTGATCTTCACCGCGCTTGAGCTCCTCACCGCGTGGAAGGGCGTGGGGATCTGGACCTCGTGCTCCATATTCCCGGGCGTTCAGAACAACGCGTTCATGGTGGTGTGCCTCCTGCTGGGGTCCTGGGCGACCGTGCTCGGCAACGTGAGGGCCGTCTTCGCGGCGCCTCACCGAAGGCACGTCATGAAGGTTCACTTCCTGCGGGCACTGAGCAAGATATTGCCCTTCGTTGCCCTCAACTTTCTCGCATTCCTCTGGCTCAAGGTGAGCAAGAGGAACATCATGGTCCTCCACCCAAGGCTTGTGATCTGGACCCTTGGCCTTTGCTTTGCCAAGCTGGTGATGCTGCTGATCGTCGCGCACGCCTGCGCCGAGGAGTACCACCCGTGGAGGCGCTCCCTGATGCCCATCTTCTTCATGGCGGCGCACCTCGGATACTCGATGGTCCAGAACTCCTACTCTGGACTGGACGACAAGCAGATCATCGAGTCCCTCTTCGCGGTCAGCGTCTTGGCCTATGGGCACATGGCTTACTCCCTCGTCAACGACTGCTGCGAGATTTTGGACATCAACTGCTTCACCATCAAGAAAAAGGAGAAGAGGACGTGATGGGATAGAAAAGGCGCGGAAAAGTCTCCGTCCTCTCCCGGCCCGCCGGGGCCACGACATGAGGAGGAACGGACGCAGTCGTTGTGGACAAACCCGACTCGGCTCGAGTTTCTGTGCCTGTCCGGGAGCACGAAGATAGAAATTATAAATAAAAAAGGGCGTCGTAAAACGTTGGACAAAAGGCTTGTGTTTCCCTCCCGTCTCGCGTGCACCCCTCCCTGAACACTTACTTTCCGACGGCCAGGACCGTAGTCAGGTAAGCAAGGTTTGGCGTGACGCACTGCAAGATGCTTGGGCCCCCATTGAAGGGCTGGGTGAATCCGACTTGCTCGCCGGATGGCGTTGTCCCGAACTTCTGGAAGAGCGCGTTGGTCTGCTCCGCGGTGGGTAGGTTGAAGGCCTCCAGCATGACCGGCGCATAAGCCAAAAGCTGCTCCGTGGTGCAGCCGGCGTTGTAGTAATCGTCCACGAGCTTTGGAAGGTTCGCGCCAATCGTTTCGAACATCGTGCCCTGTGTGAGGATCACAGCCACAGGCTGGATGTAACCCTGGTCCACAATGCACTGGTTTGGCAACGTGACGAGCCAGTTATACATTGGCGGGTTGTTGGTGATGACCGACGCGTAGAGCGCGGGGAAGACGGCACCCAGGAGGGCTGGGTCGCTGGCCGAGGACTGCAGAGCGCTCGGGTCATTCAGGAAGGGCTTTTTTGTGTCGGAGAAGAATTGGTGCGCGTGTCAGTTTTTTTTTTCTTAGCGACAGGGTGATATCGCAATTCACTCACCTCGACCAAGGGGTTGGTCAGCACGGAGTTGATGGCGTCGAAGAATGCGTTGGTCTCCCCGCCGCAGCCGTAGTAGTTGCTGATGATGTAATGGAGGTAAGGTCCCGTCTGCTCCAAGAGCGGCTGAAGCGCCGGCGGCGCCAGCTGCGAGTCGATCAGAGTGCTGAGCATCCCCTTGAATCCAGTGCCGAGCACGAGCTGACCAATGTCCACCCCGTCCAGCAGGACCTCAATGCCAGGGGACCCGAGGAGGGAGACGAGGGCCTGAATCCCAAGGTCGCCCCCCGAGGGGAGATCGGAGAACAAGAGCCCCGCGGCCTCAAAGAGCTGCTCCTGGGTTCCTCCCAACCTGATGTAATCCTCCAAGAGAGGCAGGAGGTATGGCGATATCTGGTTCATTCCGTCCACCACGACCCCGCCGAGGATGGGGCCCACGTTCCACAGCACGTTCATCACGTCCTCTGGGATGCACAGGGGCACGCTAGGCTGCACGAGTGGGGTCCTGAGCTTGAACTTGAGGCAGTAGGAAACCTATGAGAGAGACAGAGAGAGGGAGGGAGGGTCAGCCTTGGTTTCTCTTCTCGGCGAAAAAAGTTTTTTTTGGGGAAAATATTGCACCGCTCGCTCACCTTGACCTTGGGACGGGTGCAGACGACCTCCGCGGGCTGCATGGTCGGCTTCAACGTGGGCAGCTTGAAGTCGCACTTTGCGTTGTCCACGTACCACCTCAGGTACACATTCTCGATCAAGTTGACGACGAGGAGCCAAGCCTTGTAGGGGTTCCTCAAGTTGAGCGGGTTGAACGTCTCCTTGGTGGGCGTCCACAACTCGTAAGGCACGTTCAGGCTGTACTTGTAGGAAAACGCGTCCAGCTTCTCGTTTCCGGTCTTGGGGAAGTCCACGCCGTACGACCCGGAGAAGGACTTGCCGCCCCTCGCCCTGACCTCAGGGTCCTCGGACGTCTTCGAGTTAAAGTAGTTGTCTGGGTTCTCCAAATCGTCCTTGATCCTCCTGACGGGATCGATGGACTTGAGCACGTCCGCCCAGTACCCCGCGGCGTCCTGCAAAAACTTCTCGATCTCAGGCGAGGCCTTCTTCTCCATCAGGAAGCGGCCGACGTGCCTCATCTTCTCCGCGACGGTCGAGCCGTTCCCAAACTCGTCCTCGGCTTCCGAGTCCGACGCGCAAGAGGACTCCAAAAACGGGAGGTGCGAGGCCAGCAGGAGCGGGTCTGGGTTCTTTCCCACGAGGCTGTTCACCGAAGCGACCTGGGCGGCGAGATCCTTGAGGTGCGACGCGAGCTTCTTCTCCGCCGAAACCGCCATGGCCTCGGTGCCGTTCTTCGCCTCCGTGGCGTGGCACACATCGATGATGATCCCGTGAGAGGCCACCAACACGAGCAGGCCGAGGGCCGCCATGGAGGACGACCTCTGCTGCTTCCTCATCCTTCGTTCCGTTCCGCTCTCTCGCACTCTCGCTCTCTCGCTCTCCTGGGGTCGGCGCCGGCTGGATGACCGGCTTATGACCTCGC
>Ga0160423_10004273_pt1 | contig 11755 bp, 6 predicted proteins | sample CRUFie14St8metaG_FD_108191 | JGI IMG/M metagenome (GOLD analysis project Ga0160423, IMG submission 108191) | Marine microbial communities from the Costa Rica Dome - CRUD Field 142mm St8 metaG | ecosystem: Environmental > Aquatic > Marine > Oceanic > Photic zone | place: Costa Rica: the Eastern... | reverse complement strand
GCTCAGCACGAAGAAGGTGTTGAGCAGCGTCTGCCTAAGCCTCAGTAGGTGGTACTCCAGCGTGGTGGAGGAGTTCGCCAGCGAAATCAGGGGCTTGTTGAGGAGCTTGATGAAGTTCGCCTTTGTGTAGTGCCCCCGCGTCGCCCGGTCCGTCTGGTTCACTACGGGGCCCTGCAAAATGAAGCGCTGCTGCTTGGCGGGGCTCGGGTTGAAGGACGCCTGAACCACCTTGCCGTCCACCCCACCCACCGCATTCTTGTGGGGCAGGGACTCAAGCTCGTTGTCGATCTCCCTGAGGCGCCTGAGAATGACCTCCGCGAAGTACGTCGCGGTCTCCTCCTCCTTCATCTGCTCCCAGAACGGAATGAACTTCTCGAGCTTCACCCTTATGCGGTTGACTGGCTTTATGGCCAGCCCGGAGGCCAAGATCTCCTCCAGGAGCTCAATCACCTTCTGCGCGTCCATCTCGTCCATCTTGGCCGACTGGAATTCCACCGCGGCGCTCGAACCCCGCGGCTCCTCTCCCCCCCGCGTTGGGACGCCGAGGTTAGGTTGTTCGGCGAGTCGGGACTGCTTTTGTTCGCGCTTTTGTCACTCTCCCTTTTTTTTAGTGTCTCTGACAACTTTTCAGTGAAAAGTCCAACAATCTGCTTTCGGAATCGTCCACAGGCAAAGGAATTATTTTGGGAGTTACAAAAAGTTTACTTGAGCAGGAAGAGCTTTGCGGGCTGCTCGCCCAGCTCCGGAGTCACCGGGGCTGCCCCGTGAGACTCGAACCCTGTCGAGAGGGTGATCTGGTAATCCAAAGGGACCTCGGCCCTGTCGAGCCCGGTGATCGTGGTGTAGATGAGCTGGACCAGGCTGCCTTCCCTCCCCAGCTTGGCCTCGGCGTCCTTGATGACGGGGGCAAGCTTCAGCTTGTACTTCTTGTTGATCCTCTTGAGTCGGCCCAGAACCTTCTCAAATTCCTCCCGGTCCTTTCCCGACTCGTCCCTCTTTGTGTTCGTGGCCTCCCTTAGCACCGCCGCCACCGACGTGTCCGTCCCTTCGTTGCCCCCCACAGGCCTCGCCGGGCTCGCACTGTCGTTCCTCGAGGCCAGCTTCGTCTTCATGAGGGCGGCCTGGGACCTCATCTCCGTCTTCTGCCTCTTCAAGACCTCCACCTCCCTCGAGAGGGCTGAGGCCTCTGCCTTCCTGCCGAGGAGATCGGCGGCCATGGACGCAATGCGCTCGTCCTTCTTCTCGCCCTCCTCCTTGAGCAGCAACACGCTCCTCGTCGTCTGGATCAATTCGGACTGCAGCGCCACGACCTGCTCCAAAGAGGATTTCGTCCCCTTCTCGTGCTCGCTCTTTGAGCTCTGGAGTTTCGATTCCATGTCCGAGTGCTCCGTTTGCAACTTCTCCAGATCCGCCCCAAGCCTTTTGGACCTCTCGTTCGACGCTTTCAGGGCGCCCTCGAGCTTCCTCATCCTCCCCTTGCAGTCCTGCAGATCGCTCTTGCTCTTGAAGTCCCTGGCGTCCGCATCGTGTCTCTCCTTCCGCATGACCTTTAGCAGACCCTTGGCCTCCTGCAGCTCCGCACTCATCTGCCTTAGCTTGTTCCTGCTTTGCTCCTTCGCGGAGCCAAGCTGCTCCTTCATAGATCTGTTCTCCAGCAGGATATCCTCGCACTGCTTCATGGCCTTATCGGCCTGGGACCTGAGGAGGTCGGCGGCTTTTCTCGCATCGCTCAGCTTGACCCTGCAGTCCTCAGCCTCCCTCGCCCTTGCCTCCGAGGCCTCCTGCGCCTCGGCCAGCGCAGATTTCAGGCTGCCGATTTCGGATGAGGACGCCTCGAGCGCCTCGCTCAGCCGTTTGCAATCCTCGCCAGAATCATTCGACGCGCGTCGCAGGGAGAGCCTCAATTCCTGGACCTCCCTTTCCACCTCCATCGCTTTCTCGTTTTGCCTTTCAATCTCCATCCGGGCTTCCATCATGCACGCGCGTGATTTCTCCCTCTCCGCCTCGAGGTCCTCGCCCAACGTCCTGACTCGATCGATGAGCGACGCGTTCTCCCCGCGGCTCTCTCTAAGCAGCCCCTCGAGCCTCGTCGAGGTCCTGGCCATCTCCTCCAGCTCCTCTACCAGCCGCGCGAGCTCCTCCTCGCTGGCGGCCTTGGACGCCCTGGATTGGTTTGCGTCTCTCAGTTCCGCCTCCAGCTGGCTCACCACCCTATCCTTCTCGACGAGGGTCACCCTGGCATCTTCGAGCTTCCTCTGAAGGCTTTTGTTGGCCTCCACGAACTCGGAGGCCCTGGAGGACGCCTGCCCCTCGATTTCCAACACTCTTGCCTCCAGCCTCCTGGAGTGGCCCTGAGACTCGTACAGCCTCGTGAGCCTCTCGCGTAGCTGTTCGTCCTTGGTGGAGAGCTGGGAGCGGGCGGCGGAGGCATCGTCCCTTGCGCGCGACAGAGCGCCCGCCAGCTGGGAGTTCCTCTGCCGCAGCTCATCCATCTCCGCTCTGCTCTCCGCGGCCGCCGCCTCAACGCACCCCGCTCTCTCTGCTACCAATGTGCGGAGCCCTTCCTGCCTCCGCGCCAAGCCCCTCACCCTTTCGCTCGCTTGGTCGAGCCTCCACCGCAAGTCCTCCTCGCAGCCCTGCAATGACTTCTCCAAGCACTCCACCACCTTTCCGCCGACAAAAGACTTCAAAGACTCGGCGAGCTTGTTGACCGTGGCCTTGGACTTGGACTCGACCTCCCGGACCCGGCGAGAGAGACTCGCGGCGTGCCTCGCCTCCGCGTCCTTCATTCCCCTCGAAACCCCCGCATCCACTTGGGCCTTCACCGAGGACTCCCTCTGCAGCCTAAAGGCACCAACTTGGGCCCGCAGCTCGCTGATGACCCTGTCTTTCTCCGCAAGCTTGCTCCTGAGCCCCTCGTCTGCGCCCGGATCTTCGGCATTGCTGGACTTCTTTCCAGAGCGAGCGAGCACCGTCGACTTGCCCGACGCCCCCTGAAGCCACGCCTGACACTTCAAATCGTTCTGCGCCTTTTGGAGCTCCCACAGCTCCGCCTTGGTTCTGTCTAGCTCGTCTTGGAGGTCCTTCAGCTTCGCCTGGCTCGCGGCGTCGCCTTCCGCCTCGGGCGTCCCGGGCACTTCTCTCACCCCCTCGCCCCTCGACCGCGCAACCGGGGCGGCCTCGTCGGCTTTCGTGCGCCTCGAGCTTCCCCTCGCGCTCGCCACCCTCCCGGTTCTCGCCTTGCCACGACCCTCCGCCTTGACCCCCGCAGAGTAGGTCGAACGGACCCTGTCGAGAGAGGACTTCATCGGAGTACTTCACGCACACGCACACAAACTTCAAGATGAACCTTCGCTTGCCTAACCGCGGCTTGTGCTGCTCCCGCCGGCCACCGTCCCCTCTCCTCACCCGGTCTGGTCTGCTAACTGCAGCTGTCGCCTCCGCTTCTTGAATCGAGCATCTTGAATTCTTTCCCACCATCCTGGACTTTTGGGACCGCGTGTTGTGGAGATGATAGAGAATATATAATCGTACAATTGGGAAAGTGGCTCGAAAAGCTTTACGTTTGGTTGCCCCGTGGCTCCACGCTCTTCTCGGTCTCCAGGATTAGCTTGGACATGACCCTCCCGCTGAACAGGTGGGGCATCTCGTTCCCTATCAGCTCCCCCATCTCCCTCTCAAACGCCCTCTTTCGCAGCTTGAGCGCGCTCTTGTTCTTCTTGGTCAGCGGAATGTTCTCCAGCATCGGCGAGTGCTCCTTCATTTCCGAGTACCGCTGCAGCAGGGCGTCATGCTTAGCCCTCAGGGTGGCCTGGTTCCTCTGCTCCTTCTCGAACCTGCCCCTCAAGTCCGCGAGCTCCTGCTTGAGGTGGCCGTTCTCGGCGTCCATCTCCGCCAGCCTCGTCGTGTTCCTGTTGTAGAGGTCCGTCAGGCTGCCGTAGTTCGCTCCGAGGGTCTTCTCCTTCGCGATGAGCATCTCAAAGTCGTGGCTGAGCCTCTCGAACTCGCTCGTGGTGCTCTGGAGCTGGTCCGTGGTGCTCTTCAGATCGCCCAGCAAATCGTTCTTCTCCTCCTTGAGGGTCTGAATCTCGAGGGTCTTCTCGCTCAGCTCGTCGGTCTTCAGCTCGATCTCCTTGTCCGCCGACCGCACGGCCTCCTCCCACCTCCCCGCGTTGTTCTTCTGCTTCTCCACCTCGCCCTTGAGCTCTGACATCTTCTTCACCAGCTTGCTCTTCCTGGACTTGTACAACCCGTTCTCGTACAGCAGCTCGATGTTCTTCTGCTCCAGAGGTTTCAGCTTCTCCAGAGCCGACACCGCGTCCCTCTCCAGCATCACCCGCGACATCTTGTCCGTCATCCTCAGCCTCTTCATGTCGTTGTCCTTCTTCCGCATCTTCTGGATGAGCGCCAGGTTTTTGCTCACGATGTTCCAACCCGTCTGAGACTTTTTGAACTCCTGCTGCATCTTGTCCTTGAGGCCCGCGAGCTCACCGCGAACCTCCGCAATGGTCTGATCCCGGGCCTTGAGCTGCTTCATCAGCCCGGAGTTCTTCTCCTTGGCGCCGTTCAGCTTGCGCTGGAGCTGGGTGCTCTCGTCCTTCACCCGCTCGCTCTCCCTGTTCTTCTCCACCTCCACGCCCTTCCTCCGCTCCTCCTCTCTATAAACCGCACGCAGTAGTTCCCTGTTCCGCGTCCGAAGTTCGAACAGGAGGGCGCTGTCTGCGGTGCCCATGTCCTCCCCGTCACCGGCAAAGTGGTCCAAGCTAGCGTCTTGGAGCATATGCTTGGCGTCCATGTAAAGGTTACCACCGCTCTCCCGCCTCGCGCTGGACTCGTCGAACATCACCCGACCGCCCTTCTTCTCCGCTGCCCGGGGGCTGTTCAGGTCCTGGTGGTCCCCCTCGGGGGGCCAAACCGCGACGGGGATGTAGCTTATGTCCCCCATAGTAGCCCTCCTGGTCGCCTCGCTGGCCTTTGGTTGTGTGGGTGGTGGTGTAGGCAGGTGGGCGCAAGCCAGAGTCCAATTGCCGCCCCGCCTCCGCTCTCACCTCCCGCGGTTCCGGTCACCGGGGGTTAACTGCCGCGCGCCCGACGCTCTCCGTCGTCGCGCGAGGGCGTTCCCGCACTCTGCTTGAGCTGCTCGCTGCGCTCTCTGACTTCTCAGCTTTGACAAAAGTTGACAAACTTCCCATGGGATCCGGGAATCCAACGGGAATTTCTTGAATTTTTCCAGGAGGGGTTCAGGGCGTCCCTGGCAGACCCAGGCTGGGGGTTCAGGGCAAGGAGCGGCGAGAGTACGGCGGGCACGATGGCCGGCGGAGCGGTAGCTGGTTTTTTGCTTGACCGGGTTCAGAAGGAGCTCAGGGTTAACAAGCTCTCCAAGCAGCAGAAGCGTTTTGTCGTGACCAGCCTGCTCTTGTGCGTGCCGGCGGGAACCTACGCCGTGAAGAAGACCCTCCGAAAAGTAAGGAAAGAGCAGAAGCGCATATGGGGCGTGGTCACCGAGACCGACAGTCCTTCGAAGGCTGGGGCCGGGAAGGGCTCGGCCAAGGGCGGCAAGGGCAAGAAGAGGGTGGCGGTGGACGCGGTCTTCTTTGAGAGGCTCTGCAAGATCCTCAAAGTCTGCGTCCCGTCCCTGTTCTCGAAGGAGATGCTGCTCGTCCTCACCCAGGGCGGCCTCCTGGTCACGCGCTCCCTCCTCACCGACCTCATCGCTGAGCAGGAGGGCGCTTGCGGATCCGCGCTGATCAACCAGCAGCCGAGGACCTTCCTGGTCCATATGATGAGGTTCTCCCTCGTCGCCATCCCGGCATCGGTCGTCAACAGCGGCCTCAAGATGTTCCAGAAGTTCATCGAGGTCAGGTTCAGAGAGAGGCTCGGAGTGTACCTGCACGGAAAGTACCTGGAGAACCGTTGCTACTACCAGGCCTCCACGCAGGTGGACCTGCCGAACATCGACCAGAGGCTGACGGAGGACGTGGAGAACTTTGCTGTCGCGATCAGCGAGCTTTACAACCACACCCTCAAGCCCTTCCTGGACGTCGTGCTCTTCACCAGGTCCCTTTCCCGGGTGATGGGCTACAAGACCCAGGCCACCCTGTACGGTTACTTCTTCCTCGTCGCGCTCACCCTCAAGGCCATCTCGCCGCCGCTGAGTTTGATGCACGCCCAGGAGTCTGGCCTGTCTGGCAACCTGAGGGGGGCGCACCACCGCCTCGTCAGCAAGACGGAGGAGATCGCTTACAACGATCCCCCCGCGGCCATGACCGAGCAGCTCCTCCTCAACAAGCACCTCAGGTCCCTGCTCAAGTACTCTTCTCTCACCTCTTTCCAGAAGTTCTTGCAGCAGATCGCGGACCAGTACCTCGTCAAGTATGGCGCGAGCACGGTCGCCCTGTCGGTGTACGCCCTGGGCACCCTGGTGTGGGCGAAGGAGGGCGGCGACGGCACGCAGACCCAGACTAGGGCCAAGGACTACATCCGGTCGATGAGGCTGCTGCAGAACACCAGCAAGAGCACCGGGGACCTCATCTTGGTGTACAAGAGGATCGCCAAGCTCGCGGGCCACACCAGCCGCGTCGCGGAGCTCCTGGAGGAGATCGAGAACATGAAGGAATCCAAGAACAGGGAGACCAACTTTTACGGGAGGAAGGGGCTGCCGGAGGTCTGCCTAGAGCCTGGGAGGTCCGCGGAGCTCAGGATCCTCACGCCGAAGGAGGAGAGGGAAGGCATGCGGCTGGAGCTAGAGGGCGTTACCATTTGCGCCCCGGACGGCACAACCCTCGTCAAGGACCTCCACATGGAGCTCGGGCACAAGAAGGACTCTGTGCTGATCACCGGTCCGAACGGCTCGGGCAAGTCCTCGCTGATCCGCTGCCTGGCCGGATTGTGGCCCCACGCCAAGGGAAAGATCACCAGACCCAGCCACAACAAGATCTTTTTCTTGAGTCAGCGCCCATACCTCGTCAGCGGCTCCCTCAGGGACCAGCTTCTTTATCCGCATCCATCACAGAAGCTGATCGCAGGGTCGAGCAGGCGGGACAAGGACCTCGCCAAGATGGCCTCCAAGAACAGCCCGTTTTTGAGGGACCGGGACCTCAAGGATGCGCTGGCCAAGGTTGAGCTCGGGTACCTGCTGGAGCGTTACAACCTGGACTCCAAGGTCAACTGGGAGGAGACCCTGTCTGGCGGGGAGAAGCAGAGGGTTGCCATGGCAAGGCTGCTGTGCCACAAGCCAAAGTACGCCGTGCTGGACGAGTGCACGAGCGCGGTGAGCGCGGACGGTGAGGAGAAGCTGTACCAGATCCTCGTGGACTCTGGGATCAGCTTCTTGTCGATCGCCCACAGGCCCGGGGTGAGGAAGTACCACGCCAGGAGGCTGGACTTTGACGGCAGCCTCAAGGGTTCGGGCTGGAGCATGGTTGAGTAAATCCTCATCGCAATTATGAATCATCGTTATCACACAAGACATTTTAGGTCAGGCATCTGCGGCGTACCATCGCTTGAGCTCCCGCACAAAGGCCTCTTGGGCCTCCTCCTGAGGGTTGTGCCCGCACCTCGGCAGCACCTTCAGCTCACAGCCCGGGATGATCTCGGCCAGCCTCCTGCTGTTGGAGCAGGGCACGATCCGGTCGTCCTCTCCGTGGATAATCACAACCTTCACTCCCCGGCGGCTCAGGCTGGCGATCCCCTCCACCAGGCCTCGCGTTCCTCCGCCAAAGATTTGGGCGACCACGAACTTGATCATTCCCACGTCCCACCGCTTCACCATCTTCGCCCTGCGGTACCCGTCCACGGTTTCCTCGCTCACCTTGGTCTTGTCCGAGAACGCGGCGCCGAGGCCCCTCTGCCAGAAAGCCTTGGATCTCACCAGAGCCCTGAGCAAGACTAACAGAAAGGGCCGAATCACGGCGTACACAATCTTGCTAGCGATGGCACCCCTGGCCCTGGTCACCGGCCATCCGGGACCCTTGTCCCCCGAGCCAGTCACCGCCCGGATGGCCGGCGCCACGAGCACAAGGGCCCTCGTCTGCTCCGCCCTCTGCAGCGCGGCGTGCGCGGCGGAGATGCAGCCCATGGAGTGTCCCATCAGGATGAGCCCCCCTTTGTCGTTGAGGTCTTCGGTCACGAGGTCGACAAGATCCAAGCTCACCTCCGCGTTCCTCAGCAGCGTAAAGTCTCGGATCTCCCTTGGTCTCGACGTCAAGCCGAACCCGGGTGTATCGTGGCAAACCACCCGGCAGTCGAGCTCCTCGCTCAGCTTGCCCTGGATGCCCTCCCAGCTGTAGCAGTTGGCGCCGAAGCCATGGCTTGCATGCAGGACCGCCGACGGCGCTCGGCCCACACCTTCTTTCGTTCGAGGGGGGTCCTCGACCTTGTAGTGCACCACGATGCCCCCGACCTCGTCGAAGCTAGAGTTTGAGTCGCCCAACTCGGGGCCCTCCACCAGGGCTCGCTGGTGCTTGGTCTCAATCAGGAAGTACCTCGTTGCGATGCCCACAACGGCGCCCACGAAGACCCCGACCGCGGGACGCCTGCCGCGGAAGGCGAGAAAAGCCATGGCCAGGCCGGAGGACGCGGCTCCGACCAAAACCGTGGCATGGTCCCGCCAAGACAGAATCGGGGCCCAGTCAAGATCGACTTTTGGGGACGCCTTGGGGTTCGTTCTCGTCCCCCTCGGTGCGCACCGCCCGAACTTCGCAGGGGTACGGGGCCTCGCCGCAGCCATGGCGCGCTGTGGCGCCCTCGCCCGCTGCGGCGCGGCCATGCTCGGTTGCTCGGTTGCTCGGTTGCTCGGTAGCTCGGCAGGAGGATCTTATCGCCAAGAAAGATCTCCGATCTCTCTGCTCTAAAATCAATCTAAAATCGATCTATCAATCTAGAAGATCGCACAGTTATTTTACTTCACATACCGAATATTTGGTCCTTTGGTCCAGGAGATTAAACTTCATAGACAAAAACTGAGATGAGAATCCGTGACCTGCGAGCAGCTCGCGGTCTCCGAAAAAAAAGAAAAACGTTTCGTATAACGGCAGCAGCACTTTTTGGAAGACACGTGTGGCGCTAGGCGCGAACGGAAGGGCAACATGAAGGAGACTTTCGGCGTGCCGGTCCGCTCGACATACACCAAGGAGGTCGTGCTCTTGGTCTGCGCGGGTGAGAGTCGCGCGGCCCCGCCCCCCCCACCCCCCGCCCCCTCAAAAAAACCTCTCGTTTCTGACTCTCTTCGCCCTCCCTCCTCGCGACGAGAAGCTGTCGCGACGGGCACTAGCATCCTCCTCTTCGTCATGTCCATGAGCTCGCGGCACTGGATCTTCGTGAGCACCAAGGCGGCTTACAAGTGGGTGCCATACCTCACTTTCGACCTCGGGCTGCTCGGAGGTGTTGCTACGATGCACGCCCAAGCCGGGGGCTTTGAAAACGAGTCCTCTGTTTCTTTCGAGTACAAGGACAGCAACCAGTATTGTCCCGACGACCAGTGCGTCGCGCTCTACCAGGCAGGGCTGGTCTGCGTCGTCCTCCTCTCGCTCTCGGTGGCCGCGTCCTTCGTGGCCCTGATCGTGGAGGTGGTCGTCATGCTTCAGCTGGGGAACGTGCTCTCCGAGACTGGACCCTTTGGGCCGTACGTCAACTACCAGAAGTGCAACAGGAACATGATCTGGGGGAGCATTTCGAGCATCCTGGGCGCCATACTATCCGTAACGGCACTTGCAACGTGGGCGGGAATCGTAGCGAACAACCAGGCGAGGTGGGCTCACACACGCAGGCTCACGCGCGCCACCCCTCCCACCTCGTCCCTCCCCCAGGCTAACGCGGCGCTTCTCTCCCTCCCTTTCACTCTACGCCCCAAAACGCCCCAAAACAGCATTCCTCAAGCTCACAAGAGCGACGCGGTGACGTGGCATCCGGGTTGGTCGGTCTGGGCCTCGAACCTTCTTGGCGTACTGCTCGAGGCCTTCGCCTCGTTTTTGGTGTGCCGCAGCGTTAACCTCTCCAGGCACCCCTTCAGCGGGTACTCCTCCATCATTTGACACCCACTTTCATTGTACAACGTTTAGCCAGCAGTCCCCCCAGCCTCTCCTCCTCTCGCACTCCAGAAACTCCTTGAGGAAGGATCCCAGGCCCCGCGGAATTGAATTGAAGTCTCATCCGAAGAAGGCGGAGGGGGGTCAGAAGAAGGTCTCTCGCCGCGTGCCGCTTGCCCTCGCGAGAGAATGGGCGCGGCCCCTGGGCACACAATGCTTTGAACGTACCCCGCCACAGGTCGTCCTTCAAAACCCTCGGAAACGCAGGGCAGAGCAAGCCATGGACAACATCTTGGCCATGCCCCAAGGTGGCTCCTTGGACCTTACCGCGCGGTTCGAGGGCCTCAGGTCTCGTTGCGACCACCGCGGAGGGCAGGAGGCGTCGACGTCGTCGACTGGCCCCGCGGCCAGGACCGGGGTGGAGAAAGCCGCCGAGCTCGTTCTCGAGTACAAGCGTAACCTGGAGAACGGCTTGCGGCAGTTTGTGGCGCTGAACAGCCAACTGCGGCTGCTGGAGACGGAGTCGGGTGGGGGCCCGAGCTCGAGTGACGGGGCGAGCAGGCGGCTTGATTTTGGGGGAGCGGTGGAGGACGAGGACGATGCCTCGGGCGACGGAGGGGCCGGCGCGGGGCAAGTGGAAGTCATGCGGGAGACCCTGACTCACATCGAGAAGACCTTTAAGAGGGACCTGATGAAGCTCAAGGGCCTCGTGCCCTTCATCAAGGGCGTGGAGGCGAGGACCCCGATGAGGTCCCACCTGCGGCAGAACATCCAGACCACCTGCACGGTGTACTTGAACCACTACACGCTAGCTTGGAAGGAAGTCTTGGACATGCCGCACGACGCGGATGCCTCCGACGGTTCCTTGGAGCCCGCCTCGGTGGCTGAATTCCTGCTCCGGATGTACTTTCACCTCGAGCGAAGCGAGCAGTGTGTGGACGGGTCGCAGCTGTACATGGAGAAGCTAAGGGGTCTCGTGGTGGAGTCCCAGAGGCTGCGGTCTCACGTCTGCCAGTGCCTTGACGTGGCCCTGAAGAGCAGGAAGAGCGAGGACGACGGTTTGGGGCAGGTGTGCTCGCCGTGCGCCAAGGACAGGATCCACAGGAGGAGGACCCGGCCGGGGACCTTCAAGGACGAGGCTATCCTGGACAAGCTCTTCCAGCAAAAGTTCTTTGACTTTGTTGCCGACCTGAAGGAGCTGGTGACAGCGGAGTACAAAGCGATAATGGCGGTGGCCGCAGACCGCAAGTACCGGGTCCTGTACGATCACGACGCCCTGGAGGTCGTTGGGAATACCCTGGAGGAGGTGGTGCCCCGTTTCCTGGACTTCCTGACTCAGAAGCAGCAGGCCCTGTCTGGGAAGCGGCGGACCATCATCGGCCAGGTCGCCTCGGCACTGAACTACTCGCCCTTAGGCAAGTGAAGTGGCGCGGAGCGGCCTCTCCCTCCTGGTAATTTCTTGTTGTTTATTTCGTGTACGGACTCGGATAGCAACAACGGTACGTGGTCTTGTTGCTTGCGCTCTCTCTCTCTCTGCGCTCTTGTCGGTGAACGGGGAGGGTGGGCATCTTGGGGTTGTTCGAGCAAGGCTTGCCATCACATCACATCACGGTGCAGGTCCTCAATTCTTGTGTGTCACCTTTCATGTAGGGTTCGCCCTCAAACCGCACTTCAAAGCTAATCCGTCTTCCAGGATCCTCGATCAGGATCCTCGATCAGGATCCGGGGGG
>Ga0160423_10004272_pt1 | contig 11756 bp, 13 predicted proteins | sample CRUFie14St8metaG_FD_108191 | JGI IMG/M metagenome (GOLD analysis project Ga0160423, IMG submission 108191) | Marine microbial communities from the Costa Rica Dome - CRUD Field 142mm St8 metaG | ecosystem: Environmental > Aquatic > Marine > Oceanic > Photic zone | place: Costa Rica: the Eastern... | reverse complement strand
TTGAATGGGGTCAAACTTATTCTTTAAAGGATGTTATAGACCCAGAACAAAAGGTTGTAGACTTTATAAAAGGTATAAGCCATGCTTTTAATCTTAAAATCTCTACAGATGATACTACAAGAAAAGTATTATTAGAGCCTTTTGAAACTTTTTACAAACCATTTAAAGATGCAGTAGACTTTACATATAAATTAGATAGGTCTAAATTAACAGAAGATAAATGGTTAAGAAGTGAATTAAAAAGAAATGTTATTTTCAAATATAAAAGTGACAGTAATGACAAAAAAGTAGAAAGAAGAGGTGATAAATATTTTGATGATATTCATGATGAATATCCATATCAAGAAGTTTTATCTTTGAGCTTTGAAAGAGGCGTTAGTGAATTTGAAAATCCATTTTTTGCTGGAACTTACGTTGCTAAAGACCAATCAGTAAGAAATGGTTCTGCACAATTTAATGATAATATACCAATTTCATGTTTATGGGAAGAAGCGGTATCTTCTAGTAGTACATCAAGACCAGAAAGAGGTTTTAATTTTACATCAAGACTTTTATATTGGAATAGATACGATACTATGACAAATGCTGGAACAAAAGCGCCAACTGCATTTGTTCAAGACTGGAAAGACAGTTTATTCGTTTTAACTCCAGCAGCAAGTCTTCCATTTCCTTTAAGTTCGCTAACACAAGTAAACCTTTTCCCTCATGCTGTTTCTTACAATAAGGACAAAAATTCATATCCTGTTTTAACTTATGGTAATGTTTATATAAGAAACTTTGATGATGCTACAGGTGTTTTTGGTGATTCAGAAGTTGGAAAGGGATTATATGAAACATATTATAGACTTATGTTTGAAATGTTAAAGTCAAGACCAAGAATAAGAACAGTTTTTATAGATTTAAAAACTACAGATATAGTAAACTTAGACTTCACAAAACTAATTTATATAGATGGAGTTTATTATAGATTAAATAAAATTGTAGACTACCAACCAAATAAAAACGTATCAACTAAAGTAGAGCTTATAGAATGGTTACAACTAGGGTCTTTTGCTTCAAAAGCACCTGCCTTAGATGAAACTATTATAATAGGAACTGGGGGTAGTAATGGTACAGGAATACCAGACACAAGTAATGATAATTTAGGAGCATAATATGAGTAATGAAAGAAAAATAATATCAAACAGAGGAGTAGAGCTACAAAGTGGTTTAGAAGTTTTTTCTTCTGTAACTGTTTATAATGGAGAGTATGTAAATTTTGGCAACGCTTTTGCATATGGAGTGCAATTAGGTTCTCAGGGAGCTCACTCTACAACATCAACAAATTTTATTGATGATTCTTTAGTTTCACAACCACCATCTATAGTTGGAGCTTGGTATAGATTTAAAACTTCAGGTTCTCCATTTACAGCAATAACTGCACCTACTAGTGCTAGTGGTTATTTCATTTTTAGTGGTCAAAAATCTGGAGGTAATAATAGTTATGGTGGTATTTATCAAAGATTATCTGGATTGAATATTGGATATGAATATAAAATAAGTGTTCAAAGTGCTATAAGTTCTAGCTCTGGTACAATGTCTGTTGAAACGTATTTTGAAGACACTGTCATACCAGCAGGTTATTCAGGAACTATTACTCGTTCCTTTAAAAGAACTTCATCTTCTACTATAACATTTCCAGTAAGTAGTACCAGTACAGGTATTAGTGAATTTAGTTTTACAGCAACAACAAATAATGACATTTTAGTTATTTACTTTACAACAGAAGATACAAGTTCAATTACTGTTGCTATAACATCTGTATCAATACAAGAGAAACAAGATTATATAATACCTTCTTATGCTAATGATGAATATGGTGTTGCTCATAAAATATTAAGAAGGCCTGATGCTATAATAACAGATGATTAAATTAACACATACAAATAGAACTCTTACTGAGGTGGGTGTAATGCTTAGAAAAGGATTGCAACAAGAACTTATTGACCAAAAGCATAATGCAACAGGTAGATTAAGCAGAGGTTTAAAGTTTCATATAAAAGATAGTGTATTAAATATTATTTCATCTGTTAGTTATTGGAGGGCAGTTAACAATCCTAAGTTTGCAAAAGTTCCTAATCTTAGAACAATATTGAGATGGATGTCTCAAAGAGGAATACAAGGCGGTGTATCTACTGCAGTAAAGATTTTAGGTAGATTGTCTAATGGTAAAAAAGAAGGTCAATCAGCAAATTATGGAAATAAAACTTATCCAAGCAATAATATGAGACAACCTTATATTGTTTACACAGAAGGAAATAGTTTAAGAAGAACAAATTTTGCAGGTCACACTGCAAATAAATTTAGTAAAAAAGTAGCAGATAAATTAGCACCATCTGTAGGTGTAGATGTGGCTAACATGATAGCAGATAACATTAGAAAAAACAGAAAAGCACAAGTAACAGAAGCATTTTAAAATATAAGATATGTCAAATACAGAAAGAATAGTAGTTCAAGTAGTCGTAAAAGGACAAAAAGATTTAGCAAACTTAGAAAAAAGAACAGGCACTACAACAAAAAGTTTAGGGGCAATGACTGCAGGTATAGTTACTGCAACAGCCGCTTTTAACCGAATACAAAAAGCAATAACTGGTGCTATTAGAACATTTACAAAGTTTGAGTTTGAAATGGCTAAGGTAAAAGCAATCACTGGCTCTACAGAAAAAGACTTTAAAAAATTAACAAACACCGCACAACAATTAGGTAGAAGCACATTCTTTACTGCATCACAAGTTGCAGAATTACAAGTAAACTTTGGTAAATTAGGATTTTCCACTGCAGAAATTTTAGAAGCACAAGAGGCTACTTTAATGTTAGCAACAGCAACTCAGTCAGATTTAGGTAGAGCAGCAGTTGTGGCTGGTGCGGCAGTAAGAGGTTTTGGATTAGATGCTCAAGAAACACAAAGAGTTGTTGATGTTATGGCTGTAGCGTTTACAAGTTCTGCTTTAGATATAGAAAAATTTCAAACATCTATGACGAAGGTAGCACCTATTGCTGCTGCTGCTTCTATAAGTATAGAGTCTACCTCTGCAGTAATGGGTACACTTACTGATGCTGGTATTGAGGCTTCTATTGCAGGTACATCTTTGAGAAATATATTCTTGAAAATGCAAGACCCTGCTTCTGACCTGTCAAAACATTTAGGCTTTACTGTAGAAAGCAGTGCAGACTTAGAAAAAGCATTAAAACAATTAAATGATGAAGGCCTTTCAAATGCTGAAATGATGGAACTTGTTGATTTAAGACAGGTAGCAGCATTTCAAACTATGGTTAATGGTGCTGATAGGGTTTTAGATTTAACAGATGCTTTAGAAGATGCTAATGGCAAGGCACAAGAAATGGCTGATATAATGGCAGACACTTTACAGGGAGATATTTTGAAGGCTAAATCTGCTTGGGAGGGGTTAGAAATTGCTTTTATGACAGGAAGCATTAATATGTCTCGTGCTGTAAGAATCATTGTTCAAGATTTTACTAATTTTATTAGTACAGTTGTAGGTAATATGCAAACTCCAGAACAATTAGGTGCTGATTTTTTAACAGAATCTTTAAATAGAATAAAAGACACGCAAAAAGAAATAGATGATTTACAAAAAAGTGGTGCACCTGTAGATTCAAAAAGTAGAGTAGAATTATTAGAACTAGAAATTCAAAAATTAGAAACTGTTCAAAACGCACAAAAAGCAGGACTAGAAACTCAAAAAGAATTAGCAGATGGATTTGGCCCTATTGCTATAGCAGCAAGACAGGTTGTAAAAGATACAGAAAATCAAATAAAGGCTAGAGAGTTTGCTTTAGGAGATTTAAGAGAAATTTTAGACCAAGAAGTAAAAGCAGAAAAACAAAAAAACGATAGGATAGAACTTGAAGCGGATATTGCAAGGTTGAAAGGAGATAGAGCAAGAAAAAAAGAAGAAGACGAAAAATTAAAAGAACAACAAGAAGCAGACAGAAAATCTTTTGAGGTTAAGAGAACACAACTACAAACTTTTCATACAGATGAAATGTCTGATTTGACACAACAATTAATTGATAAGCAAATCACACAACAAGAGTTTGACCAAATGGCTTTTGATGCTGAACAGACACATCTTATGCAGATGATGGGATTATATGCGGAATATGGAAAATCAACTGCAGATATTAATAATCAAATGCTTAATTCAGAATTAAAAAGAATACAAACTGTAGCAGAAGAAGAAAAAAGAACGAGACAAGAGCAGATTGAAAGTGTTAACAATTTAGGAGAACAACTTATATTCTTAGCAGGAGAAGATAAAAAATTACAAGGAATTAGAAAAGCAGGAGTTGCTTTGTCTGCAGCAGCAGCAATAGCAAATAATATTGAAGCACTTTCACTGGCTACTAAGGCGGTTGCCGCACAAGGGACACAACCATTTCCTAAAAACATAGTAGGTATGGTTACCACCTTATCAACTATTGTTTCTTTATTTGCAAATCTAAAAGCCATGAAAGAAACATTTGGTAATGGAGGTGTAGTTGAAACTTTTGCAAATGGCGGTATGGTTCATGGTCGTTCACACGCACAAGGTGGAGAGAAGTTTGCAGTAGGTGGTAGAGTTGTAGAGTTAGAAGGTGGAGAGGCTGTAATAAACAAAAGAAGTACAGCAATGTTTAGAAACCAATTATCTGCAATGAACGCTGCAGGAGGTGGTGTTAAGTTTGCTGATGGAGGTCTTTTAAATATGCCTTCATTTTCACAACAAGAATTTAATGCTTTAAATCAAAATCAAATGATGGGTGCAATGAGTTCAAGTAGCGGAGTAGTAGTTGTAGAGGCGGATATTACTGAAAGTCAAAACACTGTAAATGTAATTCAAGCACAAGCAACAATTTAATAATTTAAAATATAAACAAATGTTTGTTGATAAAAAAACCAAATTAGAAAGATTAGATATATGTAAAAGTTGTAGTTTTTACCGAAACTTTTTGTTATTAAAAAGACCTAAATTTACTTATGGTGCAAGATGTGCTAAATGTAAATGTTTCTTAGATGCAAAAACATCACTAACAAAAGAGTTCTTTGGTAAATGTCCAGAAAACAAATGGTAAAACTTTACATATGAATTTAAAAGAAATCGCAGAAAACTTTAACAAAGACAAAAGAAAGTTTATGACTAGTGTAGTCATAAAACAATCTAACCACACTCGCAACTTTTCTACTTACCACGCTGAATCATTAGATATTATGTTTGCAGAGTGGCATCTATTATTTCCAACTAATAAACAAGACATGAATTGCAACTCATGCAGAAAAGCAGTTGTGAAGTTTTGGGAAACAATGGTAGATGAGTGGATAGAAATTGAAAGAAAACCTAAAAAAACTAATGCGACAAAAAAAGCAAAGACAAAATAAAGTTGATGTAGTAAAAGACTTTATTGATATTACAGGTATAGCTTTAGAGAAAAAGTTTGGTTTATATCCAACCTGTAAAGATATTGTATGCTATTTTGCAGAAAGAGGTATTATAAATCCTAAAAGACTTAGAAACTATATGATTATAGTTGATTTTGATAGAATGTTATCAACTAATAATGGTAGTAGAACTCATACTTGGATGGATTTATCTATAAAATATAACATTAGTGAGAGTCAAGCACAAAACATAGTTTATAAAGAAAGAAAAAAACAAAAGCCATCTAATAATATTGCATATTAAAGTTTTGTAACAAAATTGTGTAAAAAGCCTTTACATAAAATATATTTTTGCAGTTATGAAAGAAAAATGGTATAACATACAAAACAAGAAGGGTGAAACTGCTGACATATATATATTTGATGAAATAGGTAGATATGGTGTGTCTGCACAAGAATTTATTTCAGATGTAAAAAATCTAAAGAATACCCCAATCAATTTAAGAATTAATAGTTTAGGTGGTGATGTTTTTGATGGCATGGCTATGTATAACGTAATTAAAAGGAGAGAGGCTAAAACCACTGTATATATAGAAGGTATAGCAGCAAGTATTGCTACTATAATTGCTTTAGGTGCAGATGAGGTTATAATGGCAGAAAATTCTTTATTTATGATACATAATGCGTGGGGAGGTACTACTGGAGAAGCAAAAGACATGAGAAAGACTGCAGAAACTCTTGAAAAAATATCTAGCGAGTTGACAGATATTTACACTAAAAAAACAGGTTTATCAAGAGAAGCTGTTAGCGGAATGATGGATGAAGAAACTTGGTTAAATGCTGAAGAAGCATATGAACTAGGTTTTGTTGATTTAATTTCAGACTCAATAAAAGTTGCTGCAAAGTATGATATTTCTAAATTTAAAAACATAACACACGAAAAAATTAAGAATCAATTAAGTATTAACATAAATAATAAAAAAATGACTAACGAGTTAAAAGAATGGTTCAACAACAAAGTTGAAGAAATCGTTGCTGCTGTAAAAAGTGATGTAAAGGTTTCTAAAGATGTTGCTGAAGATGCAGCGATAACTGTTAATCTAGGAGATAATGAAGAAATAATGAATAAAATTTCTGATTTTGAAGCTAAGAATGTAGAGTTATCTAATAAAATTTCTTTATTAGAAGAAGAATTAGCAACTTCTAAAGGTGCTAACGAAACTTTAACTGAAGAGGTTGAAGCGTTAAACGCAAAAATCAACAAAGCAGATGCTAAAGGTACTGAAATAGAAACTGATAGCGACCCTGTAATCGTTGAAAACAAAAAAGAAGATGCTAACGCAAGTTTTTACAATGCACTAGCAGAAAAAATGAGAAATAAATTTAATAATTAAAAAATAGAAAAAAAATGGCAAACGTAGCAAATAAAGGAACATTCGCAACTTACTCAGGTGCGAACCTAAATGAAATTTTTTATGAGCCAGTATTTAGAAGTGATGATATTATGCGTAACTATAGAGTTATTCCTAATGTAAAGCATAAAATGAATGTATTTACTTCTGCTGCTCTAACAAAAATCGTAGCAAAATACACTGGTTGTTCAGCAACAAGTGGTTCAACTCAATTTAATATTGACGAGAAAACAATCACTGCAGGTAGAATGAGAGTTGCTCTTGAGCAATGTACTGATGAGTTCATGGGAACTTACATTGAAGAAATGTATAGAAGTGGTGTTGATGTAATGAATGTAGAAGGAACTATGTTAGCAGATGCGATTGTAAATCGTGCGGTAGCAGGTATTGGACAAGATGTTGTAAGATTAGCATGGGGTGATGATACTGCTTCTGGTGTTGCAGGATATGGTAACATGGATGGATGGATGAAGTTAATGGGTGCTGGTTCTGCACCAAGATTCACTGTTAACGCAACTAGTGATAACGAGCCTACAAATGCAGAGGTTCTTAGTGCATTAAGAAAACTTTATGATGAAGCACCTGCAGCATTACAAAGAGTTGCAGCAGCAGACAAAAGGTTTTTTGTAACACCTTTAGTTTATAACACTTACTTACAAGCGTTAGAGGGTACTTCAGCAGACTTAGCTATAACTAACACACAAGATGGTTACCAAGTAGTTAAGTTTCGTGGAGTTGAATTAGTGGCTATGTACGAATGGGATACTATTTTAGCAGACACTGACCCAGACCTTTTTGCTAATACAGCAGGAGGTGTAACTACTAACTATACTCAAGGTATATGTTATACTGCAGTTGAGAACTTAATTATAGGTTCTGATGTAACTGACCCACAAGGTTCTTTCAAAGTTTTTTATGATGACTTAGAAGAGAAAATGTTCTTCAGAGGTTACTTCAAGTTAGGAGTTCAGTATTTATATGATTCACTATACAAGTGGGCTATATTTATATAACAATAATGTAATGATAGAGGGAAGGTGTTAAAGCCTTCTCTCTTAATTACTTTTAATTAACAATAAAAACAATAATAAAATGATAGATAATGGTATAGCAATAGATTGTTCTGCATTACAAACTGTAGGAGGTATAAAACAAATATGCCTTAGAAGTTTTAAGTCTGGTGATGCTGTTACTTTTAGTGATGACCCAGCTAAACATGATGTTACAAAAATCGTAGACAGTGGGGCTTCAACAGCGACTTGGAAACTTTTTGAATTTAAAAATGAGACTGCTGATTTGACTATAAATGCAACTAAAGAAAATGGCTCAACAGTATTTGAGTGTGGTCTTACTTTTATGATACCACAAATTAATAATGTTAAAATGCACGAATTGCAAACTATGTTAAATACTTGTATGATGGCAATAGTTGTAACTTCAAATGATGAAAAATTAGTTGTAGGATTGAGTAAGAAATATGCTAACAGCGAAACTTCACCTGAAAAAAACCAAACATTCTTAAATTTAGTAAGTATGGAAGGTGGAACAGGTGCTGCATATTCAGACCAAAATGGACTAACTATTAGTTTGATGGCTAGACAGTTTGAACTTCCAAGACAATATGATGCAGCAAGTGGTGCAGGTCTTGCAGTTAATACTTCTACTTTAACAGCAACAACTACATAGAACATTAAAGGTATAATAATAGGTTGAACTTTGTTCGTAAAAAGTTTTGTAACATTACCCTATTAATATCTTTTTTTTGAATATGTGTGGTTGTAGTAAAAAAATAATAGATTTATCACATTTAAAAGTATATACAATAATGGCAAAATATAAGGCAAAAGAAGACGTTACAATTTATCATGGAATAAATAGCGTTATAGTGTTAGCGACAGCAACACAAGAAGAATTAGCGTATGCTTATGAAGATTTAGGTGCAACAAATTTTATAGAAAAATTATCAAATACAAAAACAAAAGATGAGTCAAAGAAAGCAGACAAAAAGAAAAAGTCAGGTAAAGAATCTTCAGACTCAAAAGAGTAACACTTTTGAATTTGGAGTTTTTAATTTAGCGATACCTGAACATATAGAAGAGCCGCAAGACCTTACAAAAGTAAGAACTAAATTTATACCTTTTGGTACTAATAATTTATTTCCACAGTATTTAGCAGAACTTAAAAGAAAGTCATCTACACACAGAAGTGTACTTGCACAAAAAACTATTTTTACAAGTGGTGCAAAGTTTGTTACAAACAATGAAGAAATAAAAGAATACATAAAAGATGTTAATGCTGATGGAGAGTCTTTAAGACAAGTCTTTAAAAAATTAGCAGATGATTATTATACTTTTGGTAATGCTTACTTAGAGGGAGTTTTATTTGATGGTGGTTTAAATCTATATCATATAGATGCAACTACTGTTAGAATGTCTAAAAATAAAAAAGAGGTTTATATACACCCAGACTGGGCAAGATATAATACAATGAAAGAAAAAGTTACTATTTTACCTCTTTATCCACAAATAAAAAGTAACAGGTTTATTTTACAATTTAAAGACTATGAGCCTACATTTCAATTTTATGGATTGCCTGACTACACTGCAGTACTAGAACATATAGCAGTTGATTATGAAATAGGTAAATGGAATCACACAAAATTTAAAAATGGTTTCCAGCCTTCTGCAATCGTTGAGATTAGTGGAGACATGGGAGAAGAAGAAGCAAAGAAGTTAGTAAGAGAAGCACAAAAGAAGTTTGTTGGTGATGGGAATAATGGCAAAATTATGTTTATCGTAAAAAATGGAGATACTTCTCAGGCTAATGTTCAGATAATAAAAGATGACCAAGAAGGTAGTTGGATAGACTTACAAAGAATTACTGACCAAAATATTGTGACTGCACATAGATGGCAACCATCATTGAGTGGTTTAGTAAGTTCTGGTAAAATGAACAACACTGGTAGTGAGATAAGAATTGCTTATGATTTAGCAATGACAACAGTAATCAAAGACACATCTGATTTGTTGTTGACTGGACTTAAAAAGATATTATTTAAAGAACTAGGTTTTTTACCTGAAGATTTATTAATACAGTATGAGCCGCCAGTTAGTTTCGCTACTCAGATTGACCCTAAAGAGGTTCTTACAATAAATGAACAAAGAAGAATGTTAGATGAAGATTTACCAATGTTAAAAGAAGGAAATATGTTTATAACAGATAGAGAGCAGATTATTGTAACTAGAGATAATGATGCAGATGGCGTTGGTGATGATGATGCAGGAGACTTACAAGTAACCGAAACACAAGAATAACTATGGCAAATGTAAATCAATATAATCCTTTAGTAACAGCAGCAGAAGTTATAAGCAATAGTTTTACTAATGCAAACACTGACCCTGCTTTAATATCTAATAATACTATTTTACTTGCAGAGTTAGCACATATTAAACACGCTTTAGGTAAAAAGTTTTATGAAGAAATAAAAACTCAACATCATGCTGGTACTTTAACAACTGCAAACCAAACATTGATGGATGATTTTCTAACTAGAACTTTGTGTTGGTATGTAAGATTTGAAGTAATAAATGAGGTGCAAAGTAACAGTAGTAGTATGGGTATAGTTCATAATATAGATGAGTTTTCTACTATTATAGACCCTTCTGAGTTAAATGCTTATAAGCAAGATACTTATAGAAAAGCTGAGATTTATTTAAAAGATATGATAGATTATATGGAAGATGATGACCAAAGCGGTCAATATCCTACATATGAAAGTAATAGACCTTCTAATGCTTCTACTTATAAGAATCATGGAATAATAATGTATGACAGTATATATTCAAGACCAACAAGAAACTATGGTAGTTGGAAAGATTACTGTCCTTGTGATGACTGTTAAAAATATATAAATGGCTTCAAACGAACATAAAAACTTAACTGACATAAACAGACACAATCCAAAAGGGTTTGAGTCTGCTAGTAATGATACCCTTTGTAGTAAAGACACTACTGGTACTTTAACATGGGTAGATAAAAGCCTTATAAAAATAACTACATTTCAATTACAGGGTTATGGAACTTGTCAAACTAATTATGAGTATAGAAATAACTTAACAGATGGACAGTCTCCTAATGAAATGAATCAAGATTATGGAAGTGCAACTGTAGGTGCTGCTACTTTAGATGTTAGTGATATTTTTAGAACTGGCACTTATATACCTCACACTGCTGCTACTGTAAAATCAATAAGAGGTTGGATGACATCAAGTACAAACGATACAGTAACTTTAGCAATTTGCAAGGTAACTCCTGCAGATAATGTTGCAACTGCTTTAACACCAACTTTAATAGACGAAATTGCCATAAGTATGCCTGGAGATAATGATAAAGTAAAACTTATAAACGAAACTACAATAACAGCATCAAGTGTTGCTGCTGGTGATTTAATTTTTCCTATGCTAAAAACAAGCGGTTCAACACCAGTTGTATTTTTTAATGTTACTATAGAATTGTGTTATGACAACTAAAGAAGAAATAATAGCAATGAAAAAAGATATAACCACTATAAATGGTAAAATAGATAATATAGATGCAAAACTAGATATGATAACTGACAAACTATTAAATCCAGATACAGGTGTTACAGCAAGAGTAAACAGAAACACATCTATGAGAAAGGTATTAGTAAAAGCAATGTGGGTTATATACACTATAACTCTAGGTGCTATAATAAAAATATTTACAGAATAATAATAAAAAAAAATAAAATAAAATGAGCAAATTTGATAATGACAATACGCTACTGTTTGAAATGTTAGGTAAGGGTGGAGGTACTGAAGTTTTTACTACAGCAGCACAAACAAGTAAAGACTTTTATGCAGTACATTTTCCAGTAACTTCTGTTGTTTCTGCACTTACTGCAG
>Ga0160423_10004271_pt1 | contig 11760 bp, 10 predicted proteins | sample CRUFie14St8metaG_FD_108191 | JGI IMG/M metagenome (GOLD analysis project Ga0160423, IMG submission 108191) | Marine microbial communities from the Costa Rica Dome - CRUD Field 142mm St8 metaG | ecosystem: Environmental > Aquatic > Marine > Oceanic > Photic zone | place: Costa Rica: the Eastern... | reverse complement strand
TGAAGCGTTCCAATAATGAAAAAATGATCCATGGTAAACTGATCATGTAAATTTGCTATTCTCAGTAGATATCTTACTTCATTGACTAACCATATTTCTGTTCTGTTATTGGAGCTTGATGAGTGATCAAGATTTTTTATCGAGGTAATTTCTCGTTCTATAAAAGATTGCTTCTTTTCAACATCCTCAAGTCTTTTATCTAACTCATTGACAATGACACTCAAATTCTCGATATTCGTGTCCAAAAGATTTTCATATTTAGCTTTTATTTCACCCTCGATATCATCATGAAATATGAAGTTTTTCTGAAAATAGATGTAGAGGATAACTGCACTAACGATAGATAAAAAAGAAGATACAGCAATAATTACTGGAAGCCTTGACGTATTCTTTTTCTTCTCTTTATGTTCAGCCTCTTCTTCCAATTTAATATCCTTTAACTAGTGCATCCGATATCGCTTGGTTCCTCGGATCAAATGTAACTATGCATCTCGCATTACTTATCTTGCTCCTTATTGCATCTGCTATTCTCTTGCTAGGGATAACAAATGTTGGCAACTTTTTCATATTGACATCATGTTCTATCATAATTGAGAATAAATTTTCGAATACCTCACAGCTTAATATTACGATATAAGCAAAACTATTTTGTTTAAATTTCTTTTTTATCTCTAAAATCTTTCTATTGCTGTGCTTAGCTCTGATTTTCTCATAAACAATAAGATTTTGTATGTTTGCCCCTCTATCAAGAAGGTCCGATTCAAGTTTATTCCTTCCAGTCTTTCCACGAATTATGGTGATGCATTTATTTTCAACATTCTGTAAGAGATCATCTTTCAGGAGGCCTTCACTACTGAATTCTTTGGATGGTGAGAGATCTACTTTGAGACCTAATTTTTCAATACATGATCTCGTGGTTGGTCCAATTGCAACAATTTTTGATTCTTTGAGATCTACGTATTCATGACTAATCTCAACAGCATTTTTGCTGATGAAGATAAATATGTCACTTTTCGATAACGCCGATACATTCTGTTTTAATTTATTTGAGGAGAAAGGCGATATTTCCAGTATTGGAAATACGTATGGAATTTTATTCTGTGCTCTTAATATCTTAATCAAGTTGCTGTCATATTTTTCTGAGCGTGTTAACAGTATTTCTTGTTGGTTTAATTTTGGTGGAGTCATTTATCTGGCTAGTTTTAATATCTCTATCGCGCCTATTTTTTTTAGACGATCTGCAAGCTCTAATCCGAGTTCTTCAGCATTATTTGCACTACCGGTTACTGAATCTCTTGCCTCGAGAGAACCATCAGGAGAAATAACGATACTCTCTAGACTGCATTTTCCATTTGCATAAGTGGCATATGATCCAATTGGAGAGTGACAATCAGCAAGCAACGCGCTATTGATTGACCGCTCACAAGTAGTAGTAACTTCAGTTTCAAAATCATTTAGCTTGCTTACTACATCAATGATCTCTGCTTTTTGCTTAAGGCATTCTATACCAATAACTCCTTGAGCAGCAGCTGGAAGCATCTCTGCCGTTGAAAAAGTTTGAGAAATCTTATTTGATAATTCAAGTCTATCCAATCCTGCTTTTGCAAGAATGATGGCATCGTAATCACCAGATTCCAATTTATCGATTCTTGTGTCCACATTGCCTCTTAAATTTTTTACCCTTAGATCAGGACGAATTTTTAATATTTGTGATTGTCTTCTCAAACTTGAGCTACCAACCAAGGATCCCGATTTCAGTTCAGCTAGTTTTGATTTTTTTTTAGATAAAAGACAATCAAATGGCGATTCACGTTTGAGCACCGCTGCTATGAAAAATTCTTCTTGCAAAAGAACTGGCAAATCTTTCATCGAATGAACTGCAATATCTGCTTTGTTTTGAAGAATTGCATATTCGAGTTCTTTTATGAACAGACCTTTTCCTCCAATTTTTCGGAGATTTTTATTAAGAATTTGGTCACCTTTCGTATTGAGAGGGAGTAACTCAACACCTTCTATTTCTGGGAGTTTTTTTAGTAAATTAGAAACATGATTGGCTTGCCATAGTGCAAGCTTACTCTTTCTCGTTGCAATCCGAATTATCAATCTGGCCTCCAAAAAAAACCATATTACTTAATAATATTGCTTTTCCGATAGTTATTAAAAATGCCAATTTTTTAAGTTAATGTATTCTTACTTTTAGTTATCAAGCAAAATAATGATTTCAGTGTCTCTAATTATTTTTATCCAATTGTTTTTGAAGCTCTTCTAGTTTCTCTCGAGTTCTTCTTAGTACTTGTTCTTGCACTTCAAATTCCTCTCTAGTTACAAGATCAAGATTTTTGATTTGAGATTCTATAAGTGACTGAATATTCTGCTGGAGATCACCTTTGATGGCTTCTAGATCATCTGGTAAATTCTCGGTAATTTTTTTCTTTATATTTTTTAAATAATTTTGCATATCTTTGTCCTCTTATGAGAAAACATTATTACAAATATTATTCTACTAGATTTTTTAGGCTTTGACTGATTATTCAGAGCTGAGATAAATAGGAATCGAGCCTATCTGAATTCATCGCAAAATTCTTTTTTAGATTTTCGGAGTTTTTCTTTATTTCTTCGAGATTAACTGCATCTCCAACCTGAATAATTCCAACCATAGCCATCATCAGATGTGGATCGCATTGATATACATATATACCTTCTGCATCAAGAGTGACACTAAAATTCTGATTCATTTGTCCAACCCAGCCCTCAGATCCAGAAGGTATCATATTTGCGATTGAGGTTGAGTTGTGGGCCATATCTGTGACTTCAAAGTTAAGAGTATCTCCAGGAGAGACCTTTATCACGGCTGGGTCAAAAACCATGGTCCCTGTAGGTCCGACATTCAGCATTCTGATAGTATGTTCAGGTCCAGTTGAAAGTTCAACTTTCATGGCCGGCGCTAAAACTTTGTCTTTTTGCTCTGGGAGATCCGGTTCTTCAGTATTTTTTACTGACAATGTTTCTACAGATGTCGGTAGGTTGATTTGACCAAATGGTTCCAGCCTTTCTTCGACTGTTACAATTTTTCTAACAGCTCTTTTTTTTACCATGTCCTCTGTTAGTTGAAGCACGAACACAGTCATGAATGTAATGAAAAGAGAGGCCACTATAATCCATATCCATGGTCTATAGTCTGATTTATTATTATTGTTATCTGACAAAATTTATACCGATTATAAAATTACTTTTTTTGATCGTCTCAAATTGCGCGTGCAATATATCAAGAAATTAGCCAGATTTAAACCAGTTGAGACTTAAAAATTTATAAAAAATTAAATTGTTGGTTTCTTTTTTATGCTATTTTTATTTTTTATCATTTTTTGATTTGAGGTAATAATAATGAAGAAATTGTCTTTTTTTGTTGTCATAAGTACATTACTCGCTGTTCTTGGTTGTACTGATAATTCTAGTAAAACAGAAATAGGAGCAGAAAATAAATATGCCGATCTTGTATTAAAAAATGGGTTTATAGCTACTGTTGATCCTAAAATAGGCAATGTGACGGCAATTGCAATCAACGATTACTTGATCTCTGCAGTCGGTGATGATCAGAAAATTGATGAATATATTGGTGCCAACACAGAAGTTATTGATCTTGATGGACGTTTTGTTATGCCTGGCTTTATTGAGGGTCACGGTCATTTTATGAGTTTAGGTAGATCGAAACAAATTCTAGATTTGAATGATGTTGAAGGATGGGAAGAAATCGTATCAAAAGTTGCTGTAGAGGTTGATAAGTCTAAGCCAGGAGAATGGATTTTTGGTAGGGGTTGGCATCAAGACAAATGGGATAGCCTTCCTGATAATGCAATAGATGGTGTGCCCATCAATGATACTTTAAGCAAGGTATCTCCACAAAATCCTGTGGTACTTGGTCATGCAAGTGGTCATGCAGCATTTTGGAATGATGCCGCTCTCGAAATTGCTGGGGTGAATGATGATACGCCAGATCCAGACGGCGGTACAATCGTGAGGGATCTAACAGGCAAAGCAACTGGTTTAATGAGAGAGACAGCGCAAAGACTGATAAGCAAGGCTCGAAATGAGTACGAAGGCAGGCTTACACCTCAGGAGACTGAATTAGATAATCGTGAGCGTGCAAAAATGGCTGCAAATGAAGCATTAAAATTCGGCGTCACCTCTTTTCATGATGCTGGTGCGAGCTTTGAAACAATTGATTTTTTTAAACAACTAGAAAGTGAAGGGGAATTAGATGTTCGTCTCTATGTCATGGTAAGAAGAGAATCTAACGAAATTATGGACGCTGCACTACCTCAGTATAAAATGCTTCCTGAGGGTAATGACTTTCTTACGGTCAGATCTATAAAGCGACAAATAGATGGAGCATTAGGAGCCCATGGCGCATGGTTATTAGAACCTTATCTCGATCTTCCCGAGACTACCGGGCTGGTGCTAGAAACAGTTGAGGATATTACTGGCACAGCTGAGGTCGCCGTTAAACATGGATTTCAAGTGAATACACATGCAATAGGCGATAGAGCTAACAGAGAAGTGCTGGATATTTATGAGGATGTTTGGAAGGATATGGGAGTAGATGGAAAGGATTTGCGTTGGAGAATAGAGCATGCGCAACACATTCATCCTGATGATATTCCAAGATTTGGTGAGTTAGGGGTAATTGCTTCTGTGCAGGCGGTTCATGGTACATCTGATGGACCTTGGATACCCAGTCGACTTGGAGATGAGAGAGCGAAGGATACCTCTCAGCCATGGAGAACACTCTTTGAAACGGGTGCGATCATTACAAACGGTACTGATGTTCCAGTTGAAAGAATAGATCCCATTGCATCATATTATTCATCTGTAACAAGAAGAATGAATAATGGGGATGCTTTTTATCCCGAGCACATTATGACAAGGCAAGAAGCACTTGAGACCTATACTATTAATGGCGCATATTCAGCTTTTGAAGAAGATATCAAAGGCAGCTTAACACCAGGAAAATATGCAGATTTTGTAGTGATATCAAAGAATCTATTAACTGTAGACTACGAAGAGATTCCATCAGCTGAGGTTGAAATGACATTTGTTGGTGGTGAATTGAAATACAAAAAATAAACTACCACGTAAATATCTGCAATAATTTTGAGCCAATTAATATACAAAAATTACATTTCAGGCGAATTTAAATCTTCTGATAATTTGTTTGATGATACAAGTCCCTATGATGGATCATTAGTTGCGAGAGTTTCAGAAGCCAATGAGGCTGATGTTGACCTGGCAGTTAAATCTGCAAGGAAAGCCCTCAATGGAGTTTGGTCAAGGATGAATCTAGATTCAAGATGCGCTCTAATAAGTAGAGTTGCAGATGAAATTGAAAATAGGTTTGATGATTTTGTAAACGCGGAAATTGCTGATACTGGAAAACCATTAAAACAAGCAAGAACGATCGACATACCAAGAGGCGCGGAGAATTTTCGTTTTTTTTCGAATTATATTAAATCAATGGGTACCGAACTCTATGAATCACAGACTCATGATGGGGAAAGATTATTAAATTATTCGATCAGGAAACCCAGGGGCGTGATCGCTGTTATCGCCCCTTGGAATTTACCTCTTTTGTTGTTGACATGGAAACTCGCGCCCGCGCTTGTCGCAGGTAATTGTGTCATCGCAAAACCTTCTGAGGAAACACCAGGAAGTGCGACATTATTAGCAGAAGTTTTTGACAAAGTAGGGCTTCCTCCGGGAGTTTTTAATCTATTGCATGGATTTGGACCAGCTTCGGTTGGTGAGTATTTGACCAAACACTCAGGAATAGACGCAATTACTTTTACAGGCGAATCATCTACGGGTTCAGAAATCATGAAATCTGCCGCACCAGGTGTCAAAGCGCTGTCCTTCGAGTTAGGAGGAAAAAATCCAGCAATTATCTTTGATGATGCAGACCTAGATGCAGCAGTGCATGGGACAATTAAATCTGTATTCTCCAATTGTGGACAAGTTTGCTTATGCACAGAGCGAGTTTATGTACAAAGTCAATTATATGAGAGATTCATGGAAAAATTTACATCAGAAGCAGAAAAGTTGATTGTGAATTGGCCTGAAGGAGATGCTAGTAATTTTGGCCCTCTAATTTCAGAAGATCACAGAAAAAAAGTTTTAGATGCTTTTTCTAAGGCCTCTTCAGATGGTGGAAATTTGATAATGGGTGGATCGGTTCCAAAATTTTTAGATAAAAGAAAGTCTGGATTCTGGGTAGAGCCAACAATATTCACAGGACTGGATGAGGATTCTGAATTCATGAAAAATGAGATATTTGGACCTGTCTGTCATGTGAGTAAATTTCACTCAGAAGATGAAGCTCTTCAAATGGCTAATGACACAGATTATGGCCTAGCTGCGGTTGTTTGGACAAAAGACTTAAAAAGAGCTCACTCTTTTTCAGCCAAGCTTGATGTTGGTATTGTTTGGATCAATTCGTGGTACTTGAGGGATTTAAGAACTCCTTTTGGTGGTACCAAACTGTCAGGTATCGGCAGGGAGGGTGGCTATCACTCTATAGACTTCTACACTGAAACATCAAATATTTGTCTTAAATTATAACGCCTTATTCTCACTCTATTCTGATATACTCATTTCATGATTTCTACTCCTGATATTAATGATAAATATCCTAATACTGAAGTAATTACTGATTTTAATCACTTCGGTGCGGTGTCTTCGTTCTTTGGGCAGATATCAACTGTTGAATGCTTTGAGGATAATTCTCTCGTGAAAGAGAAGTTATCAGAAAAAAGTGATGGCGGAGTTCTTGTGGTATCCGGAAATAAGTCAAAAAAAGTTGCACTATTGGGCGATATGATTGCTTCAATGGCTCTAAAAAATGGATGGTCAGGTATTATTATCGACGGATATGTCAGAGATATTGAGATATTGAGGAATATAGACATAGGAATAATGGCTTTGGGTTCTTGTCCAAGAAGAAGTAGGAAAGAAGGCAAGGGTGAAGTCGATGGAATTATAATGATAGATGATATAGCAATTAAACCAAGACAATGGTTATATGCAGATATTAACGGGATAGTCATATCTAAAAAATCATTGAAATTTTGACTATTAAGAGCTTTTTTAAGTGCTTTTTCGATATGCTTTTTTTTTGAATCTACTTCCATGTTTCAGGTAGACTTCTTGAGCGATCTTTTTAAAATCTTTATTTGACCTGACAGACCAAATGGATTCACGTGCTTTTTTTGCAGTTTCTTTGATATCCACAATCGGATCTCTATATGAATTTAATAATTCAAGATTATGGATTGAAGAGGGATTTATATCTTCTAACTCAGGTATCTGTGACTTTATGAATATCGCATCTGGATCTTGATCAATACTTTGTTTGGTTACGGAATAAATTCGAGGTAGATTAATTCCTGTTACACCGCTTTGCATTTGAACCTGACTGATATGGATACCAGGCTCATAATCTACAAAGAGTTCTGCCAACAGAGGCGAAGTTTTTTGCCACGGTTGCCATAAATTATATGATGCGAATGACATTATCATCGCCCTCATTCTAAAATTTATCCATCCATGATTTCTGAGATATATAATGCATGCGTCAAGGAAGGGAAAACCGGTCTCACCATTTATCCACTTTTGAATTAGCTCCGGGTTACTCTCCGGTCTCAGATCATCACACATAGAATGCATTGATTTGAATTCAAGTTCAGGTTCTGTTTGGAGTTTTTGTATGAAATGGCAGTGCCAATGAAGACGTTTTTTAAATGAGTACAAGTCTCTTTTGTGATTAGTTTTATCAATCTCACTCAATAATTTTTGATACACGAATTTTAATGAAATTGATCCGTGAGTAATATGAGGAGAAAGTCTAGAGCACGAGTCAATTGCTTCAATAGGACTCGACATTTTTTTTGAATATCCTTCAGCTCTGCCATCTAAGAATGATCTGAGTAATTTATGTGCTTCTTTTTCACCTCCTTTTTGAGGACTGAAATTAGATGGTAATATTTTTTTGATGTCCTCAGAGAACTCTCGATAAGTTGGGAGAGACAATTTCAATTCATAATTATTTCGCTGAGGCAATTCTGTTAATGAGCTATTCATAATTTTTGCCCAACATTTTGACCAAGACTCTCTATTATAATCTCTGGTTTGAATACCAAAATTTTCGTAACAATTTATTCTGTTTTGTTCATGGAAATATCTTTTTAGTTGAAACATTGATTTCCTGAAATACATAACATCAGAGCTTTGATTAATAAAGATTTGAGAATTTGGATAATGTGATTCAATCCATGCCATTAGATCTGAGATCCCACCCGTATATATATGTATTTTTGACTTTAATTTCTCCAGGTTATGATTCAATTCTTTCAGGCAATCATTTACAAATGTAAATTGCCTGAGAGAGTAACCATTTGATGACCAATAATTTTGATCAAATAGATAAATGACAATATATTGCCCATTGAGCGAGGCATTATAGAGTGCAGGGTTATCTCTTATCCGTAAGTCTTTGTGAGCGAGAAAAATATTCATGATCTAATAGGATATCAAAGCCTATAGCTATGGGCAGAAACTAATAGTTCAATATAACTAGAATATGAAATTTAAGTATGAAGGTGAGATATTGTATTTTAGGTTTTAATGGAAATATACTTCTCCAATAACTCCTGTTTGCCTGATCTAATCTTTGGTTCATTGAAATTTTCAACTATGTCTTCCAGTGAGAATTTTCCAGAGAGCATATCTTGTGATTCTTTATTATTCCATGCTTTATATCTCTCATTTTTAAATGATTCTAAAAATTTATCTTCAATTATATGTGACGCATTTATCAATGCTTTTGCGAGGATATCTAATCCACCGATATGTGCAATAAAAAGATCCTCGACATCAATACTTTGTCGTCTTAACTTAGCGTCAAAGTTAAAACCTCCACTCTTGAAGCCCCCATCCATGAGAATATGGGTGAGGATCAGAGTCATTTCTTTGCAATCATTATTAAATTGATCCGTATCCCACCCATTTTGTGGATCACCCCTATTGATATCGATTGAGCCAAAGACATCATAGGCGATCGCATTCGCAACTTCATGTTCAAAGGACAAGCCTGCCAATGTTGCATGATTAGCCTCAATGTTTAGCTTGACTGAGTCAATAAGATCATATTTCTCAAGGAAAGCTATAACTGTTGATACATCTCGATCATATTGATGTTTAGTTGGCTCGCATGGTTTTGGCTCTATTAGAAGCTGACCTTTGAAGCCGATTTTCTCCTTGTGATCAATGATTAGGCTTAAAAATCTGGCATATTGATCTAACTCCTGTTTAATATCGGTGTTTAGAAGTGTATCGTAGCCTTCTCTTCCTCCCCAAAGAACATAATTCTTTCCGTCTAATTGATGAGTAAGTTCAAGCATATTTTTAACTTGATATGCGGCGCACTTGAATACCTCAGGATCTGGATTGGTTGCTGCGCCCGCCATGTATCTGGGGTGACTGAAGAGGTTAGCTGTACCCCATAATAATTGAATGTTATTTTCTTTCATTTTTTCTATGAGTGGATCAGAAATTTTTTTTAAATTTTCAGATAATTCTCCAACTGTGTCTGCTTTTGCAGCTATATCTACATCATGGAAACAGAAAAAAGGTGCCCCCAACTTGTTAAAAAAAACAAAAGCTGCATCAAGTTTTTCAAGTGCAGCTTGATGCGATTCCGGGTTTGATAACCATGGTCTATTGAATGCTCCCTCGCCAAACACATCATTTCCAACCCAATTAAAGGAATGCCAATAACATATTGCAAATCTGAGATGTTCCTTAAGGCTTTTTCCTAGAATAATTCTCTCTGCGTCATACCAGTTATATGCCAAAGGATTATCGTTATCTTCTCCTCGGTATTCTATGGCCGGGATATGCTTAAATATTTTGTTCGTCATTCTGATCTAATCAATTTAATTGAATTTTTCTGTTGCAAGATAAAGCTTTCGCCATGTATTAATTCTTTCTTTGTATTTCTGAACATAATTATTCTCTGGTTCGATGACTTCAATGATCGGAGCAGCCTCACTTACGTTTTTAATATTATTATGATTTATTCCACATTGAGCCAGCAAAGCAGCACCCTTTGCTGGACCAATATCAGAACCATCTCTGTATATGAGTGTTTTATCTAAACAATTAGCGATAATTTTACCCCAATATCTTGAGCGAGATCCCCCGCCAATCACTGTTATTGTATCGCATTTTCCTCCAGCATCTATTAACGCATCAAATCCATCCTTAAGGGCGAACGCAACACCTTCCATACCTGCATGAATTATCGCGGCTCTGTCTGTAGTTGATTTTAGGCCCTGTAACATGGACTTAGCATAGGGATTATTGTGCGGTGTCCTCTCGCCATTAAGATAAGGCAGAAAGAATACACCATCTGAGTGACCTTTCTTTTCTGCCGCATCATAAGCTTGCTTTGGAGAATCAAATCCAGTGAGATTTGCGCACCAGTCAATTGCGGATGCCGCAGAGAGTATAACTGCCATCTGATGCCAAGTATTTGGAACAGCATGACAGAAAGCATGTATACCTCGCTTAGGGTTAGGTAAAAAACCCTCTGTTACAATAAAAACTACACCTGACGTGCCAAGTACAAGAGAAGCATCATTCACATTAACCACCGATGAGCCAATAGCACCTGCAGCTTGGTCACCAGCACCAGCAACAAAAGGAATTATCGGTAAACCTAGCTTTATAGAGATCGATTTTGAAATCACTCCAGTTATTTCATGGCTCTCAAAAACTTTTGGTAATTGTTCAATTGATATGTCTGTCGCAGCAACTGCGTTTTCACTCCATGACCGTTTTTTTATATCTAACCACATGGTTCCAGAGGCATCAGAAACATCAGTTGCATAGTCGCCACACCATGCAAATCTAAGATAATCTTTTGGAAGTAAAATTTTATTTATTTTGGAAAAATTTATTCTTTCATTTTTCTTCAGCCAACTAATTTTTGGTGACGTAAATCCAGGCATAATTTGATTGCCAATTATTTTTTTCAGTTCAGGAAAATTCTTTTCTAGCTCCTGGCATTCTTGATGAGATCGACCATCATTCCAAAGAATAGCGGGTCTGATAAGTTGATTTTGATTGTCTAATAAAACTGCGCCATGCATTTGTCCAGATAGACCAATACCTTTAATCTCTGAACGAATTTTTTTTGGAATGGATAATATGGCTTTTTCCGCCGCTTCCAGCCAATCAAGAGGATTTTGTTCTGACCACAAAGATCGTGGGCTAGATGTTTTAATTGGTTGACTGGTTTCTGATATTTTTTTATCAGCATCATCAATGATAATGGTCTTGATAGATGAGGTTCCAAGATCAATACCTAGATACATAGTCAGATTTTATTGGGCAACCTGATCATTGAATATTGAGCATAGATCAGTCTCAGTTGATCTGATAGTTTCAATGTCATTTCCAAATTTTTGCACGAGTTTTCTACTTTCATTGAAGGTGGGCCATTCCGGTGTATTAAGTCCGTTAGGATTTCCAGTTCTTGCGAAGTTAGTCCAGTAATTGGTGAGGATTTCTGTAATCTCCATATCAATGACACTGGTTGTCATCCATTCATCATGAGTATTAAAGACATAGGGTAGTTCCGCACCATGATAAGCTCTAATCATTGGATGCTTAGCTGATTCACCTTCTCTTACCCTGCTGAAATAATAG
>Ga0160423_10004268_pt1 | contig 11763 bp, 8 predicted proteins | sample CRUFie14St8metaG_FD_108191 | JGI IMG/M metagenome (GOLD analysis project Ga0160423, IMG submission 108191) | Marine microbial communities from the Costa Rica Dome - CRUD Field 142mm St8 metaG | ecosystem: Environmental > Aquatic > Marine > Oceanic > Photic zone | place: Costa Rica: the Eastern... | reverse complement strand
GTCTTCGTTTTTTAAGCCACACAAAAAAAAGAACGACGGGCATCCGTCGCTCTTCAGAATTTTCTAACCAGGGGTTAGCTTGGTGTTAATCCGCTTTATTTTCGCGGGTTTTGATATTCGTTGCCGCTTTGCCAATACGATCGCGGAGGTAATTCAATTTAGCACGGCGGACTTTACCATGCTTCACCACTTCAACCTTAGCGACCTTTGGTGAGTGAAGTTGGAAAACGCGCTCCACTCCCTCACCATTCGAAATTTTACGGACGGTAAAAGCCTCATTTACGCCTGAACCACGGCGACCGATGACGATGCCCTTGAAGAGCTGGATACGTTCCTTGCCGCCCTCAACAACGCGAGAGTGCACATTGACAGTGTCTCCCTGAGAAAACTCAGGCACGTCTGTTTTCATCTGCTCACGCTCGATCTTATCAATCACGTTCATGGTATAAAAAGGGCAAAAGTTACGCCGTGAATCTCGCCGTTTGCGAGGGGGCGGAACTGTTACGCCAAAAGATAGCAAAAGCAACGGAATTCCCGAATATTTTTTGTTGCGCGATTTCGAATCCACGCCTAGTATCCCGCTCCCCAACGGAGCGGATCTCAGCAGGAAGCGTTTTCCTAACAGATTCACCACAAAAGGAGTGGTAGTTCAGTTGGTTAGAACGCCGGCCTGTCACGCCGGAGGTCGCGGGTTCGAGTCCCGTCCACTCCGCCACTAGCCGACCTGTTTTCAGAGATGTTTGGCATTTAGGGTTCTGCCGGGTCGTTCAAAGTGATTCTCCACGCCTTTAGTTTTTCTTTAAGTTTGAGGAGTTGCAGTTTCGCTTCTCCGTCATCCGAGTAGGCCAGATTTCGAGTCTCAAAAGGATCATTTTTGAGGTGGAACAGTTGCCATTCCTTTATTTGTGGATAGTGGATTAATTTCCAATCGTCTTCAGTTCTCACCATGCGCTGGGTATTCTTGAAGTATCCGTAGACGTCGCGGTGATGAGGTAGATAAGGAAAGTCGAGGACGGATGCAAAACTTTCTGAGGTTACCGTATTGGGGATCTTCACGCCGGCGAAATCACAAGTGGTCGGGTAGAGTTCTCGGAGGTAAATCTGAGCGTCGGTGGTCACCCCAGTCGGTATACCGGGGCCGGCCATCACGAAGGGTATATTAATGGTGTGTTCATACATGTTCTGCTTCCCTCGAAGGCCATGAGATCCGCAAGCCATTCCGTGGTCACTGGTAAAGATGATGAGGGTGTTGTCGAGTTGACCCCTAAATTCTAAAGCTTCCACAATACGACCTATCTGGGCGTCCATATCTTCGATGACTGAGTAGTAAACGCGGAGCAGATCCCGCACCGCTTCCTCTGTTCTTGGCCAGGCGAGGAGGGCTTCGTCACGTCCGTCGAAGTTTCCGTGATCAAACGGATGAACCGGCAGGAAATTTTCCGGCAGGGGGATGTCTTCGACCGAGTACTTTCCTTCGATGCCAGGCGGGATAAACAGGGGATCGTGGGGTGCTGTGAAATTGACGTGGCAGAACCAGGGTTTGTCTGGGTGGAGTTCGATCATGCCGATCGCGGCGTCGGCAAATTTGGCGCTGATATCCGGAGTCACTCCAACACCGAGCTTGGGGTAGATCTCGGAACGGTCGTCGTTCTGAAAAATCCATCCCCGGTAGCCGGTGATCGGAAAGCCCTTCCAGTCAACCTGGCCTTCTTTCCAGTATTTGCCGCCTCCGCTTCCAAAGAGGCCGGCCGAATCGCTGTAGCCGCGACTGGAGGGACGGCCGCTCGCGTGCCACTTGCCGACGTGCCAGGTATTGTATCCGCCACGGCGCAGAGCTTCGGCCCAGTCCACGGCTGCGGGGTCACCGGTGACGCGTCCGTTCCGGTCCACCCCGATTTCCCATCCGTGGCGACCGGTTAGTAGCTCGGCCCGGCTCACCATGCAGATGGGATAGGAGCAGGTCGCGCGAGTGAACGTCAGGCCCCGCTCAACGAGTTCGTCGAGGTTGGGAGTGCGAATCTGAGAATTTCCCAGCGCCGATATGCAGTCGGGCCGCATGTCATCGGCGAAGAGGAAAAGAATATTGGGGCGTTCAGCCGCGACCAAAGTGCCTCCCGATACCATGAGGAAAGCGAGGAGGAACGTTAGCGCGGTCCGTCGCATCACTTCTTTTCTCCTGTAATGACTTCGACGTGGTGAATCTGTCCGTTGAAGTTTCCGCCGGGTGCTTTCTTATCCACGGGGTTGGCAGCGTCGAATCCGATATCGAGGTGCTCCTGCGGATGGGATTTGAGCAGCTGAGCTTTTCCGGTTGTTTTGCTATCTCCATTGATGGTGAAGGCGATGGTGCCGTCGGCGTTGAGGTTCGCTACGATATTGACCTCACCGGAGAAGGTTGCTTTCGATCTGATGCGGTTCTCAACGCCCTTGCCGGGTTTGACCATAAATACCGGCCGGCCCTGGTCGAAGTAGAAAACGTAGCCGATATTGGAGCCGCCATGGGAAATGACCACGCCGTGTGGTTTGTTCGCCTCCACGGTGGCGTGAATGGAGATAGGTTGACCAGCGACAGGGGGCACTTGTCCGGTTTGAACGGTGTCGCCCAGACTGACTTGCTTCCAGTTGACGGGCTTGGCGGGTTCGGCGGCCTTACTTGACTTTCTTTGGGCAGTGGAAGGATAGAGCATCACAGGATTCTCAACGAGGCCCACGGGACGGACTCCGGGCCCAGCCTGGCCGGAACCGATGTCAGCGATCATGGCATCGGCAATCTTCTGAAGGCGCTGCACGACTTCCGGGTTTTCAGCGGCGAGATCGATCGTTTCTCGTATATCTTCGTCGAGATTGTAGAGGCGCCCACTGGTTCGTATATCTCCGGGCTGTTCACTAAAACCCATGCCGATGGATTGAGGTTCGAGAGCCAGTTTCCACGGGCCGGAGCGAACCGCCATCAGTTTGGTTCCCTTGTAGTAGTGCCAGGCTTCATGGGGGCTTTCTTTGGTTTCTCCTTTGAGCAGGGGTGAGAGGTCCTTGCCATCGATCTTGATGTCAGGATTCAGTTCAACGCCGGCGAGCGAAGCAAAGGTAGGCAGGAAATCGGTGGTGCCGGAGATGGCATCGCTTGAAGAGTTGGCTGCGATCTTCCCGGGCCACCATGCGATAGTCGGTTCGCGAACGCCTCCTTCGAGAGTGCCTCCCTTGGCGCCGCGGAGCGTTCCGGAAACGCCGCCTTTGTCTCCCTTGGAAGCCCAGGGGCCATTGTCGCTAGTAAAAATGACGAGGGTATTCTTATCGAGTCCGAGCCCTGTCAGGGTATCAAGCACCTGGCCAACGCTCCAGTCTACTTCCTCAACCCAGTCTCCGTAAATACCGTTGGAAGACTTTCCTGTGAAGTCAGGGTGCGGAAAAATGGGCACGTGCATTGCGGTGTGCGGCAGGTAGACGAAGAATGGCTTGTCATGGTTGGCTTCAATGAACTTGATGGTCTCTTCGGTGTATTCGCGCGTGATGCGCCGTTGCCCCTCGTCCTCGAGCAGTTCAGCCACTTGCTCGTCCCGCATCAGCGGATGCACCTTGAGGCCGGACTCGGTGGCGACACGGCCCATGTCGTTGGAATAGGGGATGCCAAAGTAGGTATCGAAGCCCTGTCGAGTTGGGAGAAATTCGACCTGATCGCCAAGGTGCCACTTGCCGAAGCAACCCGTGGCATAGCCGGCTTCACTGAGATAGTCGGCGATGGTGTGTTCGGCTGGATTGAGTCCCTTGTTACCCTTGGGAAAGAAGACGCCGGGAACGGAAACCCGCGGGGCGTAGCTGCCGGTGAGCAACTGGGCTCGCGACGCGGAGCAGACCGGAGCGGCGTAGAAGCTGGTGAGTTTCATGCCCTCCTCGGCCATGCGGTCGAGGTTGGGGGTGCGGTTATCGGTCGAGCCGAAGGGGCCGATATCGCCGTATCCCATGTCGTCGATAAAGATGATTACGAAGTTGGGGCGGTCCTCAGCATAAAGTGGTGCCAACAGGGCAAGAGAGAGCAAGAAATAGAGAAAGCGGGTCATGGAGATGAACTGTTTGGCCGAATGGCTCGGCTGAATCCTGATCTTGCACAAGTGGCTCAAATCAGTCGAGAGCTTTCAATTCTTCCAGCATTTCAAGCAGGCTCTCGGTGAGAATTTCCGAAGACTCCCGCTCGAACCGGCAGGTGCCGATCCACGTTTCGTAGCCGCCGAGGTCGAATTGGTTGGGCGGAGGGAGGTACCCGTAGCCACCATTTGCCAGCGAGATGGTGAAGGTGTGTGGAAACGGGCTCTTTTCCTTGATTTCAAGGCCGATTTCCACCAGCACTTCGAAAGGAAGCGATACGATTGCCTGGTCTCCGATCCGGATTGCCTGGATGAGCACGTCCTCAGTTTTGTCGGGTTCTGAATACCGCACTGTCGCATTGGCGTATTGCATGAACTTCTGATGCAAGTCGAGACCCTCGCGCTCCTTTCGAGTCATCTCGAGAAGGCGAAGAGCATGTTCGACCTCGTTCTGTCTCATGCTGCGGTAGTTGAGGGTTACGGATCGCTGTTTCATTGCCACGAGCGGATTAATGTCGAAACTCTCGATTTTTTTGGAAGCCCGCCAGGCGGCATCAGCCGTTTTGGTGGCAACCTGTCTAACCTGCTCGAATGGGGCCCGGGGCCCGCGTACTCGTTGGAAGTCAATGTTATTGATATCACCGCTGGTGCCGTTGGTCATCATGGCGACAAAGTGATTTTCCGAATTGGATCCGGCCGTCCGATAGGGAAAGATCCTGGAGAACTCCCCAAAGTAATCGGCAGAGGCCATTCCGACTTCTTTTCCATCCTCTTCGATGACCTTGGGAATGTTGCCGACATAGTGGAGTGAGTAGTTGGCAATGAGACCAAGGGGTTTCCCGCGGCGGTTGCGAATGTCAACGATGCAGACTTCCGGATCGATTGGTCCGGCCGGGGTGTCGATAGTAGCCGGATTTGGATTCATCCTCACTTTATCGTAAGTGCCGAATGGGTTTTTATCCATCATCCCCTCCTTGAGATACCAGCGACGATTTCGGACTTCGCTCGGCTCGTCTTCGGAGGCAAACCCGACCTGAGCGGGTTCGAGAGATTCTATGGCTTTGGTGAGTGCTGCAACGAGGCCGTCAAAACGGGTCGTCTCGTAAGCAATGCGCCCGGGAGAGGTATCTCCACCTTTGGGAGTGGTGTGGGCGTGAGTGCCGCTGACGAGGATTTCCTCAACCTTCCAGCCCGTGCGTTCAGCGACAATAATCTTGGCCTTGTCGGTCATCTCTTGGCCTGCTCCGATGGCATCGATGAGGGCGATGGCTGCTCGACCTTCTCCATTTTGAAAGGCGATAGCCCGGACATGCATGGGATCATGAACGTAGTTGGATGGGCCGGATCTAAGTTGTATCGGAAAAACGGTGGGGGAAATATCAACCGCCGCGGTGCCGACTTGAAGACCCTTTTCAGCGGCGGTGGAAATCAGAGTGAGAAGGAAAGTAAGGATCGCAGCAGTAAGCTTCATAGAAGTTGAATTAGTCTAGTTGAGAGAATCATACTCTGCTTTGTTGAATTTGGCCCCCTCCCGTGATCATGGCGAAGCGACTAGCCCCGTTGCTGTTTTCGAAACTGGCCTGGAGTGATGTCATATCGCTCTCGAAAAATTGTCTGGAGATAATGAGCGTGGTTAAACCCTACCTGTTCAGCGATCGCTTCAATCGTGAGAGAGGTGTTTCGCAGAAGCCGAATCACCTCACGGAACTGGACCCGGAGGATCTCTTCTTTGGGCCCTCGTTTAAGCGCTGCCTTCATGCGCCGTTCGAGCGTGCTACGGGAGATTGAAAGCCGATCACATATGGACGCAACGCTTAGTCCGTAGAGAGCTTCTTCGCGTATCAGGCGGACGGCACGCAGGACGATAGCATCTTCAATGACAAATTCGTCAGATGATTCCCGCACTTCGATTCCCATCGGAGGAATTAGAGAGGGGGGCTCGACCGCTTCGTTTTTCATCAGCTTATCGAGCAACTCGGCAGCACGAAAACCGACCGTGTGACCGTCAAATCGCACGCTTGTTAGGCCTGGTGAGGTGAACTCGCAGAGTGTTTCCTCATTTTCACATCCAACGACAGCAACTTCTTCGGGCACGGCGATTCCGGCTCGCTGGCAGGCATCAATGAGGCGGACTCCAAGTTGATCGTTGGTGGCAAAGATGCCGACGGGTTTCTCAAGTGACGTGAGCCAATCCATTAGTTCTCGCTGGTGCTGTTCCCAGTCGGCTGGACTGGATTCGCTGTGTGCCGGAAGGGTAGAACAATTGGCTCCAGCCGCCTCAATCGGAGTGACGAAATTACTGATGCGTTCCCGAAAGAAGGATTCGGTGTCGAGGGTGTAGGCGGCGAATCGGCGATAGCCACGATTGACGAAATGCTCTGCGACACGTTGGCCGATCAGGGCGTTGTCCATCCCAACAAAGGGAAAGCCGGTTTTGTAGTTGGTGGACCGGACCTCGACGGTGGGGAGTCCGGTCGCGACAATTGCCTCCGCCATGGCGGTGCTATGGGTTCTCGTAATGATGCCGTCTCCGTTCCAATTCATAAGCCAGGGCGGCAGCGAAGAGTCGAAGGCTCTCAGTTCAAGAAAAGTGGACCAGGGCCCGTGGGCTTCGAGGTAGCAACTTATTCCTGCGAGGAGATCGCGTGTGTAGGACCGCGTCGTTTCAACGAGTAAAGCAACTCGCGGAGAAGAATTTGTTTGATCTGAATTCAAGATGACGAAAAACCTGATGTTCTGTGAATCATAGCCGTAGAGACAAAAGGATCAATAGTGATACTATAGGAGTATGTTTGACTACATTGGCAAAGCATTAATCGTCGTGGGAGATGCCACGGAAACGGTAGACACGCTTTATCCGTTCTACCGATTGCAGGAGGCAAGGATCCAACCGGTGGTAATTGCTCCCGAGAAACGACTCTACCAGATGGTGATGCACGAGGTCCGTCCCGGTTGGACCATCACAAAAGAGTGGGAGGGATATCAGATTCAGGCAGACCTGGCGTTCAGCGAGGTGAATCCTGAGGAATACCTTGGCATTCTTTTTTCGGGAGGACGGGCTCCGGAATACATTCGTGATGACGAGAATCTCATTCGACTGACTCAGTGGTTTTTCGATAATAACAAGCCATGCGCCAGCGTCTGTCATGGAGTCGAGGTGCCGGCGCGTGCGGATCGTGTTCGTGGTCGCCGGATGGCTACTGTGGCAAAGTGCCAGTTTGACCTCGAGGTCTGCGGAGGGATCTACGTGAACGAACCTTGTGTGATCGACGGAAACCTTGTTTCAGGACGAACCTTTCACGATAATGGCTATTACGTTGGCCCTTGGATCAAGATGCTGGAAGAGGAGGCAGCGAAGCGGTCATGAATCGAAGAAACGCAATGAAGTTGATGACGGCCGCAGTAGCGGCGCCCAGCTTGGCGCCGGCGAAATCGAAGGCATTCGCGATTCGCTATGTGCTTTCCTCAGCCATGTATGGAGACCTTCCTTTGGACGAGGTACTGCCAGAGGTCGCGAAGACCGGAGCAGGGTCGGTGGATATCTGGCGGCAGCGTCATGCCAATCATCGCGAACAGATCACCGAGATGGGTGACGAAGCTTTCCAGGAGGAGCTGCTCAACCACAAGACAACAATGTCGGTCTCGACCTGTTATCCGCTTGGACCATTCGAACAGGATGACGAGATGCGCTGGGTGGAGAAAAACGGGGGCTACATGACGGTTTGTGGTTCCCGCAGTCATGGTGAGAAAGATCCCAAGGGAGAGGAAGCAAAACGGCAGGTGAAGCTCTTTTTTGAAAAGCTGAAACCCCACTATGAGCTCGCCGAGAGCCTCGGGATCACCATGGCGATCGAGAATCACAAAAATTCGATGCTTTCGTCCCCGGATTCCATCCGCTATTTCGTCGACCTGAATCCTTCAAAGAACGTGGGGATCGCTTTCGCGCCGCACCATCTTCACGACGCCATCGATGAAATCCCCGGTTTGATCAAGCACTGCGGGAAGGAGAATCTGCCGTTTATCTATTTCCAGGAATACCACATGTCATCTAAGGCGGAGATGGTGAAGGTGGAAGAGCTGAAGCAGATGCCCGGTTTTGGATCGCTCGATTATGTGCCGATCCTCGCAGCGTTGCGTGATGTGGACTTCAACGGTCTGGCTGAGATTTTCATGCATCCGACTCCGCGAGGCGAGCCGATGCTACCGACAGCCACAGAGATCACCCAGGTGATCAATCACTCAAGGGAATACCTGACGGATTGCCTGGCAAAGCTATGAGGTGGACATCGGTCATCGCTATTTCCACGGTTTTACCGAACATTTTGTCAGCCGAACCGCACGTCGTTGGCTACGAGCGTTTCCACGCTAGCGAGCCATCCTTCGCAGGCGGCGCAATCCTTTATTCGGAGCTTGGATGTGCGAACTGCCATGGAGGATCCGTTGTCGCGACCGAACGAAAGGGTCCGAGTCTCGAGGACATTTCTAACCGGGTCGATCGTGATTGGGTGAAGGCGTTTCTGAAGGACCCTGATTCAATGCGAGCGGGATCCACGATGCCGAAACTGGTTGATGAGTTGAGCGGAGACGAGATAGACGCGCTCCTGGCTTTTCTTGCGGGTCTGAAAACGGGCGCGAAGTATCCCACGGCGCGGCATGCAAACGCGGAAGGGGGAAGTGCTCTGTTCCATGAAAAAGGCTGCGTTGGCTGCCATGCTCCGACATCGGATTTTAAACCACCGCACGGAGGTGGCGAGGCGGTGGTTTCTTCTCTGGCGGTTTCATTGCCGGACCTACAAGCAAAGACTCACTTCAAGGCGCTGGCTGCATTCCTGATGTCCCCGTCTGATTTTCGACCGGATGGGCGTATGCCTCATGTCCCGTTGGAGCAACAGGAGGCGATGGATATCGCGGCGCATCTGCTGGACTTCCAGTCGAGCAACCCACGGGACGATGCCAAGCCGTGTGCTCCCTGGCCAAAGACGACCACGGCAGAGATCGCGAGGGGACAGGAGTTGGCCCGGCAGTTGAAATGCGCGAAGTGTCATGAGCTGCCTGATGAAGATTCAAATTCGATCAAAATAGCGGGCGGAGCTGGAGGATGTTTGTCAGACAATCCGGCCAAAAGTGTGCCGCGGTATGATCTGAGCCTTGGACAGCGGGAATCGCTGAAGATCTTCCTCGCTTCGGGCGGGATGGTAGAGGAATCGGCTCATCTGACGCTGGCCGCGATGAATTGCTACGCCTGTCATGAACGTGACGGGGTAGGTGGTCCGACTCCTGAAACGAACGGTTATTTCGTGGGTGAAGAGAGTCTCGGTGACTCAGGGCGATTGCCACCGCCGCTGACCGGGATCGGGCGGAAGCTCCAGGATGATTGGCTGAAAGGGGTGCTGGAGGGAGATGTTGAAAAGCATGTCAGGCCTTATCTAAAGACGCAGATGCCGGGTTACCCGAACCAGGCTGAAAAGCTGGCGAAGTGGCTGGTCGAAACGGATCAAGGGAGCGGGCTGGCCGATTGGCCCACCGGGGAGGTTGACCTTGAAGCCGGGCGGAAGTTGCTCGGAACCCACGGCGGGGTCAACTGCATCACCTGCCACAATTGGGATGAGAAGAGATCCCTTGGAATTCCGGCGCTGGATATCAGTTCCCTGGCCGAGCGGCTTCGTCCCGAATGGTTTCACCAGTATCTCCTGAACCCGGCTTCCTATCGTCCTGGAACGCTCATGCCTCCGCTTTGGCCGGGCGGACAGTCTACCGTTCCGGACGTGCTGGGCGGCGATGCTGAAAAGCAGATTGCCGCCATCTGGGGTTTTATTGCCAACGGAGAGGGGGAACCGGAGGGGTTTCCGGATTTTCGACCGGGGCAGTTTGAGCTGATTCCCGAAGATCGTCCTATCATTCAGCGAACCTTTCTCGACGGTTCGGGAACGAAGGCCGTCCTGGTTGGTTTCCCGGGAGGGATTAATCTGGCTTTTGACGGGCTCAAGGGACGCCCCGCTATGATTTGGAGGGGGAGGTTCTTCGACGCCTATGACACCTGGTTCGTTCGCAAGATCGAATTTCAACATCCTGTCAGTGATGACGTGTTTCGTTTTGAAGAAACCGAAAGTGAGACCCGTTTCCGGGGGTATCGCGTTGATGCAGCGGGGAACCCGGTCTTCATGCTTGAGCGGAAGGGAAGGGCCTACGAAGAAGCCTACAGCGTGGCTGACGGAATACTCTATCGAAAGGTGACGTGGGAAGAAGGTGACGAACCTTCGACAACCCATCCTGAGAACGTCGAGGTCGACCGTGTGGTCGACAATCACCTGGTCAATTTTGTGTATTCATGGAAATGAGATTGAGAGTCTTTATGGCGATTTTGGCGGGTGCGCTCGGAACCGTGGGAGCTGAGGAGGAAGCCTATCGGGTGACTGATCTTCTGACGGCTGAGTCTCCAACTCACTCTCGTTCAGCCGAGTGGAAGCCGGGTGACGGCCTTGCTCTCGAAGTGAGTGGAATGGAGTGGATCGATGACACCCTGGCGGTCTCGATCCGGAAGGGGGAAGTCTGGCTGATCGACAATGCCTTGGCAGAGGATCCCGCCGACTTTAAGTATCGCCTTTTTGCTTCAGGTCTCCATGAACCGCTTGGGGTGACTCGTGATAAAGACGATATTCTCGTCTCCCAGCGCGCTGAAGTGACGCGCCTTCAGGACACTAACGGGGACGGAGTCGCAGATGCCTATCTGACCGAGTGTGACGGCTGGAATGTGTCGGGCAATTATCATGCCTACACCTATGGACCCGAGCGCGACGGTCAGGGCAATTTGTGGGTGACCTTGAATCTCGGTATGGGAGACCTGGCCGACAACACCATCGGTTGGCGTGGGTGGGGAGGTACCATCGGTAAGAACGGGGAGTTTGTTCCCAAGGCCCTTGGAATGCGTTCCCCTTGCGGGCTGGGAGCGAATCGCGAGGGGGACATGTTTTTCAGCGATCAGCAGGGAACCTGGATCCCGGCAACACCGATTTACCACCTGAAGCCGGGCGCATTCTACGGGAACCAGGAATCACTCAAGACTCTTGAGGATCCCAGGGCGCCGTTTCAGTTGTCGGCGATCCCGGAAAGGAATCAATTGTATCCAAAAGCCGTCGCCTCCTCAAAGGAGTTCGTCCCACCGGCAGTCTGGCTGCCCTACAACAAAATGGGCCGTTCGGCAACGGACATCGAATTGGTTGATGAGGAAGGGAAGTTTGGCCCCTTTGACGGGCAGTTGCTGGTGGGTGAGTTCACCAATGCGGCGATCAATCGCGTCTTTCTTGAGAAGGTTGAAGGTGAATACCAGGGAGCATGTTTCCCTTTTCTCAGTGGTTTTCCGGCTGCGGTGGTTCGGTTAGCCTTTGCTCCGGACGGTTCTCTCTACGCCGGAATGACGAATCGAGGGTGGTCTTCACTTGGGAATCGTTCCTATGGCTTGTCTCGGATTCAATACAGTGGCCGGAACCCTTTCGCGGTAAAAGAAATGAAAGCGCTACCCGATGGATTCGAGTTGGTCTTTACGAAAGTGGTTTCGCTTGACTCTCTTTCCAGAGGGAGTCTCTCGATGACCAGCTTCACCTACGAGTATTCTTCAGCCTATGGTGGTGACGAAATGAATACCAAGGAACTCTTAGTTAAACCGGTTGCGATTTCGGCTGACGGT
>Ga0160423_10004267_pt1 | contig 11763 bp, 11 predicted proteins | sample CRUFie14St8metaG_FD_108191 | JGI IMG/M metagenome (GOLD analysis project Ga0160423, IMG submission 108191) | Marine microbial communities from the Costa Rica Dome - CRUD Field 142mm St8 metaG | ecosystem: Environmental > Aquatic > Marine > Oceanic > Photic zone | place: Costa Rica: the Eastern... | reverse complement strand
CTCTAACTTGAAGATTTTGGTGTCCTGAATAATTCAAGGAGGCTTCATTGAAGTCACCGTGAATGGCACTTGATTGAGTTAATTCCTTGGAAGTGAAGTTTCCGAGCGAAGTATCTTGACCGATGTTCATCAGGCTTCCTGAACCCGCATAAGGGGCATTGAAAGTTTCAGCCCTCTTGCTGATAAACGCACCTAATTTTTCTTGCACTTCTGCACTCCAATTTTTTCCTCTCATCGGGATTTGCGCCCACCTCATATATCCATTAAACCAACCCTTTTCTGTATAGGGGTATGTTTTAGAAAATACACTCTCAGCAGGGCGTTGAACCTTTGTTGGTTTGTAAGCACGAACAACCCAATTTAGTGTGTATTCATCACCGTGTCTTTCAACCCATGCCTCATCACAATAAAAATCTTTAGCCCAATTATTATCAGCAACCCTCATGTAGCGTGGGTATGCTTCCTTTGGTATCACCCACCCTACCTTCCTAAAGTGGCCTGAATCAGCGTCAAAAGTTTCAGCCCGCTGCTTGAGAATTTTTCGGAATCGCCCTTCTTCTCTTGCTGATGCAAGGGTGGGTTGATAACCTTCGTCCTTCCTACTGTCGGAGTGTCCTTCGTTGTAAGCGTAAGTGTAAGCATCTGCTTCAGAACGCATCATGTCAGCCTTTTCAAATTGATTTCCCATATACCATGACAAACCTAAAAGTCCTGCTACGAAAACAAGAGCCCGCTTTTGAGTTTTATCGAATTTCATTTGTTATCCCTCCTTGAGATTAGAATAGCAATAAGCGTCGATAACGCTTTTTGATTAGTGACCATCAATAAACAACTCCTGCTTCTTTCAAGTAAGCAAAGGCTACTACGCCTCCTGCTACGATACCGAGTGGGCCGAGAATGATACCTACAAAATCAGATTCGCCTTTAATGGTGTAAGGTAAAGAATGAATGGTTTCTGCTACACCCATACCCATCATACCGAGAGCCACGGTGTAACCGATAATGTGAATCGGTTTCTTTTCTTTAGCGTAGAATTCTTTTGGATAATTTTTCATCGAATCACCTAATCTCGGAACCAGCGTTGAGTTCTTTTACCTCGGCTTCTGACCGAGCGCACTTGCCACATCTTGCCATCGTTACCTCTTTTACGAGTTCCTACTTTGACCGACTTGGCAGAAAGAGCAGGGCTTTTGCGTCCTTTGTAGGTTCGCATTACGGCAGCAGGAGCATTGAAGGATTCTGCACCGAATACATCATTGACTACTTCTCTTGACGGCACACCTGCTTCGGGCCACCAAGGTTCTCCTTCATTAAGGGAACCTTCTTTATCAAATAAATCATAGAAGTCAATTCTCTTACCTGTCACCATGCCGTCTTTACTCATAATAGTGTAACATTCATAAACCTCAACGATTTTACCATTGTCTAAAGTATATGTTGCGACCTTATCAGCACCAAGTTTTCCTTCTTCATGCCCTTCAAAATCTCCTAACACTCCTACTTTCAATTCACCCTCAAAGGTTTCAGCACTTAAATTAAGTCGTTGAGCAGTTTTCCACTCATCACCTGTCAAATAACCACGAATATAGGCACTCATTGTTCTTTCTCCACCGTAAAACTCGTTTTCCTGTTCTACGAAGGCTTCTAATTCTTCATTGGTCTTTACCCCTCGTTCAACGGATTGTTCGGCATAACTGTGCATACCGTCTGTGTATTCATAAACGATGATAGTCCATTCCTTTTCATCATCAGCATTGAAAGTTTCAGCGTCCTTGGTTAAGCGTTCAATCTTATTTTGCTTTCGGCTCGTAGCCACAAGATTAATGAATCCTATGGATAAAAACGATAAACCGAGAGCCCCTCTTACTGTGAAATTACGCCCCGCAATCGTAGTCAAGTTAGTGTCTAAAAGCGATGAACGCCCTGCAAGAATGGAAACTCCTGCTACGACATCGAAAAAAGAACTTAAAATACCCATAAAACCCTCTCTTGTTGTCATTTCACAGAATGACTATAAGAGGTTTGGGTTAGGTGGTGTTTATGTAGTGGCAACTCTTAATCAAGGTATGAAGAGGATAATTTGTCCTTTATGTCGAGGTGTCGGATGGCACATCAACCAACAATGGAAGATGAAATGCGGTCTATGTGATGCTAATGGGTGGGCTAACTCACAAGATTGTGTAGATTATTTCACCTATATAGAGCCGAACCCTGAGAAACTAAAAGAAGTTGAGTTGAAAACAGACCCCCGCAGCGAGGATGTAGTAGATGAAACCGAGAAAGGGGCAAGTAGTTCTGCTTTAGAAGAAAACGCTTAGAAAGCGAAGACTCATATACGGCTTGCCTGTATTTACTATTGTGTCAGCACATTCCATTGAAGTCGTAGGTCGCACCTTTGAACACAAAGACACCTTGAAAACCTCGTTTAAGTTGTGGTGGAAAGGTGAATCTTGGAAAGGTAAGTATCGAGTAGGTTCTCCCTTACTCCCACGATTGATTTCTTACTGCGCTAAAAACAAGTTAAGACTTTTAGTGGACGGTGAATCATCGGCTTCCGAATCAATCGAGTCGGAATTCGATTACCAAAGTGATTACGAACAACAAACAATTCAACACAAATCTCTAAAAGGTGGGGGTCAGCCATTACAAGGATTCTCTTTACCTTTGGAAACGAAAGCATTAGGTTTCGTAACCGAGCCTGTGAAACCGTCTGAACCCGCTTCTGATTGGGGTCAATTTCAACAGTTACTCGGAACTGATACTCCTTACAGTGATGCTCGCCAAGAACAGCAACATCTTTTACCACTTATCTCGGAAAAACTACAAGAAGGTTACAAGAATATCATAGTGGAATGCCCCACAGGTTCAGGTAAATCGGCATTGGCTTATTGGTTGCCATTGGTGTTTGATGCTTCGGTCTATATCTCTACTCCGTTGAAAGGTCTGCAATCTCAGTATGTGCAAGACCACCCTTTTATGTCGTCTGCGATGGGTCGAGGTAACTACGATTGTGCTTTAACAGAATCAGAACTTGAAGAATTAGATTTGGAAAATTGTAGTGCGGCTAATGCTCCTTGCCGAGTTATAGAGGGTTTTGATTGCCCTCACGCTTTGAAGCAAACCGATATAGAAGAGGTGATGGAAGGCTTGCCGTTTGAAACCGCTTGCGGATATTACGATGCTTACGCTGAAGCCTTGAAGAATCGTTGGTTTATTGGCAACACTACTTATTTGACGGCCATGAAAATGTTCGGGAAGCCGAATTTACCGACTCGACCTCTTTTGGTTGTTGATGAAGCCCATACTACTGCGGCTACTATTGAAAAATTCTGTGGTTTTTCTTTAAGTCGTAAAAGAATCGCACGATTACTCTATGGTAAAAAACCCACACAACAAGAATCCAACGAAGCCCGTTTGAATCATGATTTTCCAAGTATAAAATCTATGAGGGTAGATACACCTGATAACGAAAGACGAGCCGATTGTATTCAAATCTTACTAATGCTGAGAGCATTGGTAAAAGAAGTGGAAATCAATCTCAAGCACAGGAATTATAGACCCGATGAAATGGCTGATGCTAAGGCTTTTGTGCAACACGCTTACATGATGTTGTCCGAATTACAACACAATTGGAAAAAGTGGGTTTATCAATTCGACGACGACGATGTTAAGAATGTCCTAAGAGTGGAACCTCTTTCCGTAGCGAAATACGCTGAAGATTGCTTTCTTTCTCTCGGAAACCAAAGAGTTTTCATGTCAGGAACCATTGTTTCGCCTGAAGTTTTCATGGAAGAATTAGGTTTGAATCCCGACGAGTCAATATATCTAAAAGTAACAGAATCCACTTTCCCATCAGCCAAGCGACCACTTGCCTTATCGCAGAAAGGGGGCTTAATGATATGGAATAAAGAAGCACAAGGTATTCAGTTCTCCGACTTGAAAAAGACGGCTGAAGCGGTGGCAAAAATCGCTAAACATTACGAAGGTCACAAAGGGTTAATCTTGCCTTACACAGATGGAATAGAGTCTGCCATCGTAGATATTTTATCCGACCATCACCCCGAAACTGCGGCTCGTTCGATTCAACATACTAAAAATCCTAAAGAGCGAGAGGAAACTTTACATCAATTCAAACAAGATGATGGCGACGGTATCTTGATTAGCACTTACGCCAATCAAGGTTATGATAATCCTGATATTCGTTTCGTTATTATTTGTAAGTTGCCGTTTCTTTCTCTCGGTGATACTAAAGTTCGTTTGAAAATGCAAAACAATGAAGAATGGTATCAAACTTATACAGTAAGGACTCTCTTACAACAATACGGTAGAGCCATGAGGTCGAAAGATGATTGGGGTCATGTTTATGTCGTCGATGCACATTTCAATCATTGGTTCCGAACTCGGAACATTGAAAGGTTGGTTCCACCATATATCATGGATGCCATGAAATAAATACCAAAAGCGTAAAGTAAAGATATGCGAAACCGTTCACGGACTCGATACGAAAGAGAATTGATAAAAGTTCTCCGTGAAGAATTAGGTGAAAATTGGTTTGGACACAGGGGCGCACATAGCGATGGAGTAGATGTTTTGATGTTCCATTCCACCGAAACTTCCCCGATTATGTTTTGCGGTATCAGGTTTGAAGTGAAATCGAAAAACAATCCTTTTCCTTTTTACCTCGATGCAAGAGAACGAGAACAATATCAGTCTTATCAAGAAATTTTAGAACGCTACGGAGTAGAAACAGTTTATGCTTTTAGAAAGGTTGGCGGTAAAGGAAAACAATGGTGGTTTTGCCGCAGTTCCGACTTCGGTTTAACTAAAAAAGGTAATGTCTGCGTTAGGCAAGAGAATGCAACACCTATGCAAGAGTTTGTCACTACGATAAAGGCTATAAATGGGAATTGACCTTTAATAAAGGTATGAAGCAAACCTCAAATACAATGACGGCTCCTTGCACTCATTGTGGCAAGGGAATTGATTTACGAGCGAGAGGCGTTAAAGAACTCGCACCGAATAAAAACATTTACTGCAATAAATCTTGCATGGGTAAAGCCCAAACCAAGCGAGCCACGCTGGAACTTGAATGCGCTTACTGTTGCGATACTTTTACAACTTTGAAAGGCAGACATTCCGAGAATAATCTATTCTGCAACCAAACTTGTGCGTTTGCTGTTAGAAAGGATAGATACTTTTGGACGATACTTCATATACTGTCGAACCAAATCGAGTATCTAAGCGCAGACCAAATCAGGTCGAAACTTAAATCTCGAAAAGTAGATTTAACTCCTATGAGAATCGCTACTCGTATTTCCAACAATCCTATGATTGATGTCAATAAAGAATCTGAACCTTTTACCTACTCTCTAAAAGAGCAGTATCGAAAAACTCCGTGGCGGTGGCATACTTCTAAGTTTTACCGAAAAATGGGAACTAACGCTTCCGAGTATCACAAAAGATTCTGATTATCGGGAACGATGGTAAAGGTAGGCTCCACCTGCGCCAACTGCGCTGAGAATCCACCACTTAGCATCAAGAATGAAGCCTATTGTATTACGGTTGCATTGTCCTGTGCTTTCATCAAGTGTGTAGCCTAAATCACAGCGACACATTTTATCGTCTTCATCGTAAGTGCTGTTTTCAGGACAACTCGGTTCGACTTGACCACTTATTGAAACAGTAGCAGTATTAGTAGTAGAGGTAACTTCTTCTTCCTCTTCCTCACCTTCAGCGGTGTCGTCTGCTTCACCATCTTGCTCTCCTTGCTCGGTGACATCATCTGCTTCTTCGGTTTCTTCGGTTTCTTCGGTTTCTTCGGTTTCTTCAGGCTCAGGTCGTGAACAAGCCATCAATTTATGTTCAATTATGTAATTTTCTCCTGCTCGGCTTCGATACTCAATTCCTTCAGCGTAACCTTCAATAATGGCTTGTATAAGCACATCATTTTTGTCGGTTGCTGTCGGACACGGCCTACCGTTACCCAAAGAAGGCTGTTCAATTATACCTGTGCGACTTTTGTATTTTCCATAGAAATCGCCACCAGGCCCCATTTCTTGACACTCACTCCATTCAGACCACGAACCCCACGCTATTTTACAATCTACATCTTGAAGTTTAACAGGGCCATCGCCAATTCGGATATTGTCTTTGACTTTCAACTGAGAATTAATCACAGGTTCAAGAGCAAAAGTATCGACTAAACTCATAGTTATCACCTTTACTCGGCTGAAAGACTATAAGAGGTTTGGCTTCCTTAACTTCGCAACATTGATACGGCTACAACGGCTCCGATACCAAGAACTGCGTATAATCCATACTTGTCTAAAAGTTCCATTCCCGTTAATCCGCTATCAGAATTCTTAGAATCATCTACTACGCAAGCACCGTCTTTATACTTGTAACCATCATCACAATAACAGAAACCATCTTCTCTTTTCGTAGAATTTGTAGGACACCCTTGCGGTTCGTTGTCTGAATCTGTTTCTTCCTTTTCTACACAGGCTTCTCCGAACATATCACTAACATACCCTTCATCACAAACACAATAATTATTTTCTGAATTATAAGTAGCATTAGCAGGACACCCATCACCTTTATCTTTATCTTTTCGCAACGCTACTTGTTCAGCATAATCTATCTCACCGACGATGTAATTTCTTACGGCTTTAGGGTCAGTGTTTAAGAAATATGTTTGACTGATTATCTCGTTGCCGTCGCTATCAACAGCCTTAATCAAGCCGTTGCTGATGTCGTGAACAATTTCATGCTCTCGGTGGTCTTCTATTTTACCATCACGATACTCCGAAGGCTTGTAATAAACTCCTGCAAGAGTTATCTTCACATAATTATCACCTTGTCCTGATGAGAAAGCCGAATCTAACTTTTCAGATGTGGTGAAAACTCTTCCTCCTGCCGACAAATAAAATTGACCTATATCACTATGCTCGCCATCAATGTCGAAGTGTATTTCATCTCCTGCATCCCCATCAAGTATCAGCCAAATATCATTACTATCGCCAAAACTATCAAAATCTGCGAATATGTAATTCTTATACTGCTGACCTACCGCATCATCGTAAGCCCCAAAAGCATCTTTGAGATATTCCCCCCTACTGTTAGATAACCACTTAAATCTTCCACTATTAGATTCTCCGAAACTTATTTTAATCTTCAATCGCCAATGAGGTTTAACTTCAAGAGCAGCAGCACCATCACTACCCGCAACATCTTTTAGTTTCAAAGTCATATTACCATTTTGCCACGACTTCCCACCCCTCGCATTGAACCGTGAAAAAGGGTTATTAGGGTCAGTATATTCCATATTATAATATTCTTTCAAAGTAGCAGGGAGCGATTCAACAGCAGTATTATCCTTTACCCTGTAACCCCAAGCCCACGGCTGCGGTGCGTTACCATCACCCTCTTGACGAAAAGTTAGCATCTCCGCCATTTTCCTATCCATAATCTTGATAGAGTCCATATACTCATCCTCACTTGGGTCTTAGTAAAGACATCGCCAACAAGCCAGCGAATCCGAATCCATACCAAACACCGTATTCTTTTAGGTGTGCGTCAAGGTCGAAGTCGTCTTCATCGTCATCATCAGGCGCATCGTCTTTCAAATTGTTTTCGTTATCATTGTTATCATCGTTATTGCCATTATCATTATTACCGCCTAAAGAGTAATCTGTTTCGACACAATCACCATTGGAATCTGCGGTATATCCACTTTTACACACACATTGGTTTTGACTTATGCTGTAATAAGCATTATCAGGACATTCGTATTCTCTACATCTATCGTTTGGTGTAGAGATATAAGCGTCTATATCAGATTTGTAATTATTAGAAATGTAACCCTTTTTACACAAGCAGCGGAAACAACTATTTCCTGCGGCATCACTTCCGCTGTAAGATTTGTATTCACCTTCTTCCCGACAGTCAGGAATTAAATCAAAAGTTGTTTGATAACCATCAGGGCATCCTGCGTTATCTTTCCATTCTTCAGTTTCTCTATTCAAATTTTGGTCTTCGACGGCAAGATAATTTCGAGCATCAACTTTTAATTCCTCTAATTCATCTTCTAATTGAGTTTTATCGAAATTTCCTGCGGAATCAGGAGCGATACTGCTTGAAGTTCTGATTACAACTGTGGCTGGTGCGGAATGATTGCTACGAGCGATATAGCGGCCTTCAGTGGGGTTTTGATTAGGCACAGCATATACTTCCCATGCAATTGTAACTTTTAGAGGACGATTTGGTGCTGCTTTTGCTAATTCTGCGTCATCACTTGTCCATACTACGCTGTTAGGAACGGGAGTCCAACGAGGGGGTTGTGTTGAAAGCATGAAACAATCGTCGTAATTTGATTTCAGCGAAGTAGTGCCTAACCAAGTGTTGAGTATGTTAATGTTGGCGTTAATCATGGTGTTTAATTGAGATGTATTGATACGAATAGCGTAAGGGTCGCCAACATTTTTAATGGCGGTGTTGGCTTTGTTTATCGTGGCTGCGGGATAATACGAATCCAAAGTTCCTAAAAGTGCAGGTTCATAAGCCGATGCGGTGCTGTTGTTTCTTGTAAAAGAACCATCAGGTTGTTCAGTGAAAATTAATTTCTGTGTCATGTAAGTTTTCGTATTAGTAGAACTGTTACAACGAGTGTAAGGTATTTCCCAAACGATATACGCAAACTTATCTCCTGCTTTAGCAGGGGGCGAAGGTCGCCACGCACTTGTAGTGTTAAGTGTGTCGGCTACACTACTGTCAATAACCCAATGATTACAACTGTAAAGGTTGGCAGGAACTAACATACCCTGAACATTAGTTGAAGTTTGAGTATCGTAAAGTGAACCGTCTGTGGTAGCAGAATCAAGAGGGGTAGATGAAAAGTTCTTACAAGGGGGAGCCGTAACAGCCGCAAAGGTTTCGGCTTGGCGTTGCATCATTTTTCCGATGCGTTGATTAAAAAAATCAAAATAGTCCACCATATCAATCATTTTAATGTCGCAGGACGACTATAAGAACACAACCCTTTTATCCCAATTGTCCAAAGTAAAGGTATGACTGTTAAAATCGCCATTAGCGGTAAAATGTGTTCGGGTAAAACCACTCTTTTAGATTTGATTACAGAATATCACGATGTTGAAGTTTGCTCAGGTGGAGCCGACCAAGATATTTTACAAGTTGCCGAAAGATTTTCATTGGCTGACCCTGTTAAAGAAGTAGCACATCGTTACTTCCGAATGCCTGAAAATTACAAAGACCGTCCTTTGCTGCAAAAAATTGGTCAGCAATTCCGTTCCATTGAACCGAAAGTATGGATTAATCTTTTGATTGACCGAGCCGATGAATACGAGCAATTACAAAACGAATTAGAATCAGTGAATGGTGTTTCCATGACGGGTTGTGCTATTTGTGATGATGTAAGATTTCCTAACGAAGTCGAGGCTCTAAAAGAAGCAGGATGGATTACTGTTCGCTTGGAAGTTAATGATGAAGAAAGAAAATCTCGTTTGAAAAAGGTTTATGGTGCAGATTGGAAAAAGCATTGGGATAACAGAAATGAAATTTCCGAAACGGCTCTTGATGATGTCGATGTAGGTTGGGATTTCGTTCTTGATAATCCTACTTACAAAGATTTAGAATTATTTATTCCTGAACTTTATCGTTTGGTGTATTCACCGTAAGCGTAAAAGCCGATACTGAAAAGGGCTGCCAACAAAGCAATTCGTTGAAGCCCGTTAAATCTATCCATCATGGATTCAGCACTTAGAGGGTGATGATGTTCACCTGACTTGCCTTCAATATCCACGATTCCCATGTAACCCATTTTGCCTAACGCTTCTTGAAATCTAAACCAATCAATGTTCATATCGTTCATTGTGGTTCCGTTAGCATCGGATTTATTCATGCCGTTATCTCTTGTGATGGCGTAAGGGTCGATTGAAGGATTAGATTGTTTCATAGCGGTAACTATGGTTTTTTCATCAGGGAAAACTAAAATTCTAACTCGGTTATGGAGAACCTTTTCCCCACCCTCTTGTTGCTCATGAGGATAAACTACGAACTGAACAATTCGACTTCTTCCACCGTTTTTACCGCTGTCACGAACTTCTAAAAATTCATCAATTAAATCAACAGAAGAAAAATATTGTCTGCCGTTGTAAATTTTTCCATCTTTTAGAGGATGTCCGTGAATAGTCCACCTTTTCTGTGCAGGGCGCAAACCTTTAGTGGCTGCATCAACAGCACTTTTTTCCGCAGGGATAACGGAAATAGCAGACTCATCACCCATACTTGGCTTTCCAATGTAATATCTGCCGTTTTTTTCATACACATAAGACATCCATTCTCTTTCAAGATGAGTATCATCATTATGACTTTTTATTTCCTCAATCGCTTGCGGTGTGAAGCGTTGCCATTCCCGTAACCAATCTTGAGTCATAAAGTTACTTGGTAGTATGACTATAAGAAGGCTTGGGGTAGTTACTCTTGGATAATAGCATACAAAGTGCCTTCCATGTCACCCTGAACAAAGTCTTCTTGGATAAGGTCGATTCGAGTTCCAAAAATACCATAAGTAGCATCGGCAAGGCTGGCTTTCCATACTTCTATGTGGGCTGTGGCCTCTTCAAGATTATCAGATTTAGCCACCATATACACCACATAATCAGGATTCAGTTCTGATGTGGCAGGAATAACCGTAACTAAAGAGGTGTCCAAATCTTTCATAATCCACTTTTCATACAAACCATGCAAATCAGCAAACACATTGTATCTTACAGGATAAGGCTTACCCGATGGGCTTCTGCCTTGTAGTCGGCACTGTTTAGTTTCAATACTTCGGAACGCTTCATCGTTAGGGTCAGTATCAGAAATATCTCCATTACTGAAATTGACCCATCTTGTTAAATTCAAAACTACTTTGTCATCGTCTAAAATCAAGTCGTCATCTTCCTCTTCCTCTTCGTCTTCGTCAGGGTCAGGAATAGGGGAAGGTATAGGATTCGGTGTCGGTGGTATAGGAGGTTGTTCAGGAATATCCACACAGCGATAAGCACCTATGGAAGCATCGTAAATCATCATTTGACCTTCAGGACAATTTTCATCTTTTTCTTCGACACATTTTCCTTCAACATCAGACCATACCATCACACGGAGAATATTACCCTCGAAATCAACTTCAGGCATACACTCACAGCGACCTGTGGTTTCATTGAATTCAGCACCAGGCATTAAGTTGTCACAATCATCTTTCGGCAAACATAAATCAGTAGTCAAATCACGATACAATCCCGCAGGAGCAGTTTCACTTAGGTTTCCTTCTGCATCAATACAATGTCCTGTGCGGTCTAAATAAAATCCTTCAGGACAATCAGGACACTCACAATCATCGGTAAAAGGGTTGTATTCCTTTTCTTCATCAGCACAATTAACACAGGCATCTCTTTTACCTACAAACACATAATCTGAACCGTAAAGTTTGTCACAATCAGGAATACACTTGTTATATCTTGGGTCACAATGATAATCTTCGGGGCAAGGTCGAGGAATACAAGGAGGGCAATCAATTGAATCAATAGTTTTACCGCTACCATCTACGGCTTCACATTCTCCTGACCCATTGAAATCGTAACCATCAGGGCAACACTTTTCTCTTAGCCCAAACCAAGGATTTTTAATAGTGCAATCAGGACACTTATCAGGGTCGTCGCAACCGTTCAAGTCTAATTGCATCCACATACCCTTTTCAGGATT
>Ga0160423_10004266_pt1 | contig 11764 bp, 11 predicted proteins | sample CRUFie14St8metaG_FD_108191 | JGI IMG/M metagenome (GOLD analysis project Ga0160423, IMG submission 108191) | Marine microbial communities from the Costa Rica Dome - CRUD Field 142mm St8 metaG | ecosystem: Environmental > Aquatic > Marine > Oceanic > Photic zone | place: Costa Rica: the Eastern... | reverse complement strand
ATTCCAAAGACCAGTGGCGAGAACAATAAACCCAGCAGTTTCATATGGTAGATGCCTTTGTGGCAGAGCGTTATGGGATAGTATAGGTTCAAGGTCTACGGCTTGCCAATAATGAAAGCTGGGGTAGCTGAGGAAATATGCGATGAAATTGCTTGATGCGCGCTGGTTTCGAGTGCTGGCGATTTTCGTCTTGTTGTTGGTTCTATTGGGCTTAAACCTGAACCGGTTAATCGTGTTGATCGATAAACGCTATTACGAGCCCACCTATCGCGGCTGTATCACCGTTATGGGGTGGATCGCAGAGGATGTGACTCAGTTAGAGCGGCAAATCGTGTGCAACATTACTATGGTAAGAATCATCGCGGACGCTGAAAGAGCGCTGGCCGCAGAGGCTACACCCGGCGATGAAAAAGAGCCTTCAGCGTGAATTCGACGACCGTCGGCAACAGAGCCTTCAGCGTGAATTCGACGACCGTCGGCAATAGAGAGCCTTCAGCGCAACTGGGGCAATAGCCGGCAATAAAGAGCCTTCAGCGTTAATTGGACGACCGTCGGGAACAAAGAGCCTTCAGCCTAATCCCGTGGTTACTTGTTAATTGAGACTCTAATGGTGGCTGGATTCCAGCAACATTTTGGCAAGGGCCTCGCCACTTAAGTAAGCGCCTTCAGCACCGATCCCTAAACACCAATCGCCGGCCACAGCCAGGCCCAGATCAGAGTCAAATAGGTAAGGCCGCCCCAGGGCGCGGCCGGTATGTGCGTATCGCCACCTGTGAACGGCGCAGTGTAAGAGTTGTCCCATGTCGGTGGTGATGTCCTGCAATGATGCCGTCAAAGTTGCTTGCACATCGGTAGGGTTATCCTCCTCATGCTTTTGACTCCACGCCACCGCAGCTTCGACCACGTAATGGTAGTCTGCTGGGCCAAGTGCGCGCTCTGGTTTTGAATGCTCGGCGCTTATGCGGCGAATCACATCATGGGTCGGGCGCAGTTCTTGGGTGGTGATTATTGGCAGGGCAGTGACCAGCATCATCACCCATGCCGGTGTCATGTGGACATCCGCTAATGCCTTAATTATTGGCGTATCCAGAGTTTTGATAAGGGCTTGAGTTTGTGGGCATGGTGCAGTGATAACTAAGTTGGCATAAGGGCCATGCTCGCTGCCATGCTGGTCAACTAGGGACCACCCTGTGGCGCGCCGCTCGATTGACTGGATTTGACAGCCGCGTTGAACGTTTAGCGGCTCAGCAAGTTCTTTCGCCAGTTGATTAACGCCAAGTTCCGGTAGGTAGTGTCGGGCATTGTTGTCGCAATCCCAAGCGGGATAGTGATGAAATCTCTCGCACCACTGCGCAGTCTCGCCGTGCAAACTGGGTGCGCCATGATCGAAACGCCATTGCTCGTGGCGTCGCGTTGCAAGACGGCCACCGACACCGCGGCCCTTATCAAAAAGTTCAACGGTGATCCCTGCAGGCTGCAAAACTTCAGCGCAGCGAAGGCCGCAAATACCAGCGCCAATGATGGCGAGATCGGACATGGAGTAATCCGCAAGCCGTGAAGTCGGCAGGGTATCCAATAGGGGGTCAAAGGTTTGTGACGACCGCGGTGTCGATTTTGTGTCTGAGTTCCCGTTATTAAAGGTGTTTTAGCGGTTGATAAACTAGCGCAAAAGCCTCTAGGAACGGAACGATTTGTTATCATTTACAGCCGCGCAGCCTGGCGATTTGAACACAGTGAATGGGTTGATCGTGGATGCAATTGGCGTATGGCCGATTTCGGCGCGGTTGAGCCGACTTGTAGCCTTGCCGCTGAGTTACGATGCTGTTGATTTTCAAGATTTTGAAATGGTCTTGTGTTATAAAGCCGCCGCGGAAATCGGGGTTGCCGTATGGCAGCCGGACGCATCAATACAGGGGGACGATAATAACCAAGCAGCATTACTGCACGGGTTGTATGTTGCACCCGGTGCGCAAGGCCAAGGCATCGGTCGGGCGTTAGTAAAAGAGATTGCGCAGCGAGCCAAGCGGTGCCAAAGAGATACTCTATATGTGCGTGCTGAACGGTTCGCCGTAGAGTTCTTCCGGCGCTTAGGCGCGCGTCAGTTGAGTTCGCATGAAGGCCCGGAAGCGGGTCCCCAGGCTTACCCTCATCGCTTTGTGATGACGGTGGCTGATGCGGTTAGCGCCTAGCGTAGCCGTGGGATTGTGCTTTGGTACAAAGCGCTGAAGAAAAACATAACTCTGAGGAAAACAAGAAGATGGCAAAGAGTGGCCGTAGTGGTCTGAAGAAAAACCTGTTTGCAGTCTGTGCTGTAGTGGCGTACGCGCTTATTGGGTCTGCATCTGGGGCCTGGGCAGACGAAGAAGGTGCAGAATTGGCATGGAAGTATCACTGTGTAACTTGTCATGGAGACACCGGCGTAGCGAGCTCTGATCGCTATCCGAATATTGCCGGCCAAAACGTGGGCTACTTGGTAAGCCGCCTGAACTATTTTCGCGAAGGCCAAGAGCCGGGCAATCAAATGAATGCTCAGGCAGTTCTTCTGAGCGATGAAGAAATACAAAGGTTGGCTGAATATTTCAGCCGCCAAGCGAATTGAGGTTGGCCGTGAATACATTGAAAAAGTTTCTTCAGTTGGCGTCTATTGGCGTCGTATTTTTGTTGGGCGCATGCTCTGATGACCCTGTTGACGGCGCGGCCCTGGCAGCGGAGAAGGGCTGTATCGCCTGTCATGGGCAAGACGGTAAGGCGATCGCAGATATTTATCCGAACTTGAATGGGCAATGGGAGCGCTACTTGCGTTTGCAATTGCAGGCTTACCGTTCGGAGAAGCGAGTTAATGCCGTGATGTACGGCATGGCGAAGGATCTTACAGACGAAGAGATTCGCATTCTTGCGGCCCACTACGGGAAATAAAATCTCCTTTTGAGAGCGCATTGAGGACATGACTGCGCAAGGTAATCGTGTCCTCCATATTGTTCTCGTCACAGCGTTGGCTTTGGCTGGCTGCGACTCTAAAGAATCGAGTAGTGTCACTCAGGATACCGGCTTAGCGATCGGACAAGCGGAGTACGTGGGTTCCGGTCAGTGTGCAGATTGTCACGCCAAGGCGTGGCAACAGTGGCAGGGCTCTCACCATCAGTTGGCTATGGCGGAGCCTACCGAAGCCACTGTGCTTGGTGACTTTGCTGATGCTGAATTGCTGCATGGTAAGCATCGCAGTTTATTTAAAACTTCCGATCGCGCCTTCATTGTTGCTACCACAGACGGTGCGGAAGGACCCCCGGATCTAAATCAGCTGCAGGTGCGCTATACATTCGGTGTGGCGCCATTGCAGCAGTATCTTGTGGATGTGGGCGGTGGTCGGCTGCAGGCGCTGCCCATGGTCTGGGACAGTCGCACAACGCCGGTGCCGAGCGATTCGGTGCCTCATCAAGGCGGCTGGTATCATCTTAATCCCGCTGCAGATGCGGTAGATAATCCAGAACATTGGCGTCGCGGTGGTCAAAACTGGAACCATATGTGCGCAGACTGTCACTCCACCGCTGTGCGCAAGAACTATTCCCCGGCAACAGATACCTTCGCAACCGAATTTGCAGAGGTCAGTGTCGGTTGCGAGGCATGCCATGGTCCGGGGAGCTTGCATGCGCAGCAGCCGACGCAAGTGTCCTTGCCGACACTTAAGGAAGCAGGGCAACAATTAAATGCCTGCGCAACCTGCCATAGTCGGCGCACGCAACTTGCCGAAGGGTTCACGCCGCAGCATAACTACCTAGATCATTATTTACCGGCCCTGCTTGATGATGGCCTATACCATTCGGATGGGCAGATCCTAGATGAGGTCTATGTTTATGGCTCATTTGTGCAAAGCAAAATGCATCGGGCTGGCGTCGCTTGCAGTAACTGTCATGAGGCCCACTCCGCGCAACTAAAGATTACCGGCAACGGCGTCTGCACTCAGTGTCATAACGTCAAGGGTCGCGCAGATTTTCCGTCGCTGCGGCCGGCTGATTACGATACTGCAGAGCACCACTTTCATGATGAGAATACTCAGGCCGCGGCTTGCGTTTCTTGTCATATGCCCGAGCGTGTTTATATGGGTATTGACGGTCGTCGGGATCATAGTTTCCGTAAACCCCGCCCTGATCTGTCGGCGCGCACTCAGGCGCCCAATCCCTGCACTGACTGTCATCAAGAAAAGTCTGCGCAGTGGGCGGCTGATATCGTATCGGCGCATTATGGAACCGTAAGAACCCCCGAGACCGAGCATTTTGGTGTGGTGTTCGCTCAGGCGCGGGACGGTCAATTACGCGCCGAATCTGCCTTAGCGGTCATCGCCGCAGACTCTGAAGAGTCGGACATTGTGCGTGCCACGGCACTGTCGTTGCTGGCAGGCTATCAGCGCCAAATCAGCGCCGAAGCCATCGCAGCGGGATTGAATTCGGCCTCTGCTCTGCAGCGCATTGGTGCGGTTCGCGGTGCTGCACGGTGGTCTTTTGCTGAGCGTTGGCGACGTCTGCGGCGCCTCTTGCAAGATCCGATACTTGCTGTGCGCATTGAGGCGACCCAGGCGTTGCTGGAGGGAATGCGGCAGTTGCCGGTAAATGAGCGTGGACTTCTAAGTACCGCCGTAGACGAATATCTGGTGGTGCAGCAACTGCACCTAGATCGCCCGGGTGGGCGGACTAATCTGGCCAACGCTTACTTGCAGATGGGTGATTTAGCCCAAGCTCAGGAACAATTGCAGCAAGCGCTGGTGCTGAATCCAGATTGGGTACCTGGGATGGTTAACTTAGCGGATCTCTATCGTGCCCAGGGGCGCGATGCTGAGGCAGGTCCGCTGCTGCAACAGGCCTTGTTACGTGTGCCAGATAGCGCGGATGTATTGGTCGCCCGGGCGATGTGGTTGGTGCGTCAGGGTCAGCGCGAGGCAGCCGTGGGCTTGCTCGCTCAAGCCTATGCGCAACAACCCAATCAGCGCACTGCATATTTGTATGCAGTGGCCCTGCACTCAACCGGCAACAGTGCAATGGCATTCGGAGTAATCGAGGCGGTGATGGCATCCGGCCGGCGTTTCGAGCAAATGCTCAGTTTGGGTGCGAGTATTGCCCAGGAAATTGGTGATGCAGAGCGCTTAGATCGTTATCGCCGTGGTGTTGCGTCGCCCCTGTGAGCATGGTTTGCTCTAGCTAGCTCACTTCGAAAGTCGCGTAATGTATGACCCTAACTTGCCCTATCGCTCTGCCCGTGCGCCGGTTGCGGCAGCCAATTTAGTAGCAACCTCTCAGCCTCTAGCGGTGCAGGCGGGGCTGCGCGCCATGCAGCGGGGCGGCAATGCCGTAGATGCAGCACTTGCGGCAGCGATTACGCTTACAGTGGTAGAGCCGAATAATAACGGACTAGGCAGTGATGCCTTTTGCATACTGTGGGATGGTGCTGAGCTGGTTGGTCTCAATGCATCTGGTCGCTCACCCGCGGGTTGGACAGCTGAGCGCTTCCGCGATCTGCAAAAAATGCCCGAGTTGGGATGGGACAGTGTGACGGTTCCCGGGGCCGTCAGCAGCTGGGTGAAACTCAGTGATCGATACGGTCGACTGGCTTTTGCGGACCTGTTCGAATCGGCTATCGAGTACGCTGAAGGTGGGTTCTTGGTGGGTCCAGAAACAGCGTTCTATTGGCAATTACTAGAATCCCACTATGCAGGATTTGCAGCGTTCGCAGAGCACTTCCTTCCAGCACCTCGGGCGGGGCAATTGTTCAAGCGGCCGGATTTGGCGCGTTCATTGCGGTTGATCGCTGAAACCAAGGGCGCTGCTTTCTACCAAGGGCAATTGGCGGAGTCCATGGTGGCGGCGAGCGATGCTCAGGGGGGGTGTCTCGCGATGCAAGACTTGGCCGATCACACCGCTGAATGGGTGGCGCCGATTAGTCAGGCTTATAAGCATATCGAGCTGCATGAAATTCCACCAAATGGTCAGGGCTTGGCGGCGCAAATCGCATTGGGCATTTTACAACACCTTCCTGACCAGGCATTGGACTCGGCAGCGGAAGTGCACCAACAAATTGAGGCGATGAAGATCGCCACAGCGACCGCTGCTGGTCGTTTTGCCGATGCGGACGCCATGACCGTTAGTGTTGAGGAATTATTGGACGCAGCAAGTTTGCGCCAAACAGCAGCGTCAATCGGCACCCGCGCGATGGCCTTACCACCTGCGGTATTGCCGGTTGGGCACGATACGGTTTATCTCACCACGGCGGATGCCAGCGGCATGATGGTGTCGTTTATTCAGTCGAACTTTCGTGCTTTTGGCTCTGGCGTGGTTATTCCGGGGACCGGCATCGCCATGCAAAATAGGGGCAGTGGTTTTGTCCTTGACTTAGACCATGTCAATGCGGTGGGACCGAGCAAACGTCCTTTTCATACCATTATTCCAGGCTTTGTCACCGCTAATGGCCTGCCCGAGATGGCATTCGGCGTTATGGGTGGGCATATGCAGCACCAAGGCCATGTGCAGATGATTAACCGTGTGTTCGGTCACGGACAGAACCCTCAAGCCGCCAGCGACGCGCCGCGCTGGCATGTTTACGAGGATTTCAGTGTAGGTCTCGAGCCGGGTTTTGACGCCAAAGTTGCAGAGGAATTAGCGGCTCGTGGGCACAATGTGCGTTTCGATAAGCGCACGAGTACGTTTGGAGGTGCGCAATTGATACAGCGTCTGGCTGACGGCTATGTGGGTGGTTCTGACCATCGCAAAGAAGGCTTGGTCGCTGGGTTTTAGTGCGTCGCGATTGCCCTTCTGGCATTGCTTTCCCCGGCGCAGCGCATAGCTCAGGGTAGTTAAAACCCCCTATCGATGTGCCTCGCTAAGAGCCCACTGTCGCGCTACTCCACTAGGTAGTGCTCTTGCAGCAGTTGGCCCAACGCGGCGTAGCGGTTAATGTTCGCGGCTACTAGGGAGCAAGAGGCGGGTGCGCCAACAAATGAGGGAGTCGGTAAATTTCAGCGTTAAGCAATGTCGTCCATTGGCCGTATGGCTTGCGATAGTGTTAGCGCTGAGCGGTTGTGGTCAAGCTGACCGAACTTTGTCCATCGCAACGGGCGGTCCGGCCGGTCTTTACTATCCTTTTGGTGGCGGGATGGCCTCGGTTTGGTCGAAACAACTCAGCGACGTTAATGTCAAAGCCGAAGTCACCGGTGGTTCCATCACCAATGTAACCCAGGTGGCGCGCATGGAGAGTGATCTGGGTATTGCTATGGCCGATGTCACGACCGATGCATTTCTTGGCCAGGGTCTATTTGCGCAGGCCTTGCCGTTACGAGTGTTGTTTACCGCCTACCCCAATATCGTGCATATTTTGACCCTCGAGGGGAACGGTATAACCACGGTTGCCGACCTGCGGGGTAAGCGCGTTGCCATGGGCGCTCAGGGGTCTGGTACCGCCGTCGCCGCAACCAATGTGCTCACTGGCCTTGGGGTGCAGCTCGATGACATTGCGCCTCGTTACCTGAGTTTTGCCGCCACTACAGCCGCACTCAAAGACGGCACCGTAGATGCTGGATTTATCGTTGGGGGTTTGGGTATTGCCGCAGTAACGGAATTGGCGGTCACTCGGCCTCTGCGTTTACTGAGTCTCAGTGCTGATGATTTGCAACAACTCGTCGATCAATTCCCGGCATACAGTGGCTATCGTATTCCCGCAGCCACCTATAACGGCATTGTCAGTGATACCACAGCGCTGGGTATTTGGAGCGCTGTAGTTGTGCATGAAAATATGCCCATAGATTTAGCTTACCGGCTAACCTGTACCGTATACCAACAGCGTCAATCGTTGCTGCAGATTTCGCCCGTGGTGCAGGCCATGACACTGGAAAATATCCATCGGTTGCCGGCGGTGCCCCTGCATCCTGGAACCCAGTTGTACTTGCAAGATCCCGCTCAGTCCTGCGATTTAGCCAATGAGTAAGTCTGATTCTATAGAAGCAGTGGAGACTACCCCTAAGCGTTGGCCGCTACTGGTTACTGCAGTAGCAGCCCTGCTGTCGGTATTTCAGTTATGGCAGCCCGTAGCGGGTTTTGTGCCGCCAGGGGTTTTGCCGCTGGAAACGATATTGGGTATGCAGCCAGCGGTATATTTTCGTCCGGTGCACTTGTGTTGGATTTTGTGTTTAGGCTTTTGGGTGTACCCATTACGGGTGCGCGGTGCGGCGTTGCCGTGGCTCGATGTGCTGACAACGGTATTAGTGTTGTGGGCTACTTGGCGCATTGTGCAGTTTGATTATGCGGCGATTGATCACTTACTGAATGGATTGGTCGCGGCGGATTTTCTCGCTGGGGTCATCATCGTGTTGGCAACTTTAGAGCTTGCGCGTCGATCTGTTGGACCAGTGATGGGCATTATTGGTTTGGTGTTCGTCCTATATGCCGCCTTTGGCAATGTGCTGCCTGATGTCTTGGCAACTCGCGGATTTAGTTTTGAGCGCATCGTGCGTTTTCAGGTGTTTACTGGTGCTGGCTTGTACGGCGCGCCCATTGGCATAGCCGCTGGCGCGGTATTTAGCTTCGTGTTGTTTGGTGCGTTTTTGCAGGTCACGGGCGCGGGGAAGATGCTTATCGATTTGTCCTTTGCCGCAGCGGGAAAGTCTCGCGGTGGCCCAGCCAAAGCCTCGGTAATGGCTTCTGCAGCGATGGGGTCAATTTCTGGCAGTGCGATTGCCAACACCGTTACCACGGGCTCGTTGACCATACCAATGATGAAAAAGCTCGGATACAAACCAGCACAAGCTGCGGGGATTGAGGCCGCAGCTTCTACTGGCGGCCAGATCATGCCCCCCATCATGGGAGCCGGTGCCTTTGTGATGGCAGAGTTCACGAAAACGCCTTATGGCGACATTGTTTGGATGGCGCTCGTGCCGGCGTTGTTGTATTTCACGTCGGTGTTGCTGTATGTGCACTTGATGGCCAGCAAGGCAGGTTTCAAAGGCGCCACTGAGCGACCTAAGGTGCTGCCGATTTTCCTCAACGGGCTGCACTTCTTTTTACCCTTAGCCTTAATCACGGTAATGTTGTTGTAGAACTATTCACCGCTGTTGGTTGGTGCTGCAGGCTGCGCGGCAGTGGTGGCTGCCAGCCTCTTGCGTTCGCATACGCGCATTGGTTTTGCTGAGATTGTTGCAGGGTTACGTCAGGGTGCCTTACTCGCGGTGCCGATTTCTGTAGCCTGCGCGGTGGCCGGAATTGTTGTGGGTACCATTGGCCAGACGGGTATCGGCCTACAGTTCACCGAGTCGGTGGTGTCATTGAGTGATGGCCGGCTCTGGTTAGCGCTGATATTGGTCGCGGTAGCAGCTCTGGTATTGGGCATGGGTCTGCCGGCAACGGCCGCCTACATCGTGTTGGCGGTGATGACCGGTCCTGCGTTACAGGAGCTTGGTTTGGCACTGATTACCGCGCATATGATTATCTTTTGGTTAGCGCAAAGCTCGAATGTGACGCCGCCCATCGCCTTAGCTGCTTTTGCTGGTGCGGGCATTGCCGGCGCTCAACCCATGGCCGCGGCAGTATCTGCCCTCAAGCTCGCTAACGGATTGTTTGTTATTCCGCTGATGATGGCGTACTCGCCGTTGTTGCTAACCGAGGCACAAGGCTGGCCCGTAGTGTTCGTTGCTGGGGCAGTGACCCTGTTGCTTATTGTGGTTTTGGCAATGGCGCTAGAGGGTTTTCTGTGGACTACGGTGCCCAAATATCTGCGTATAGCTGGGTTAGTGTGCGCGGGGCTACTGGTGTGGCCCGATACGTTAGTGCGAAGCCTAGGCGCGGTATTGGCGTTATTTTTGTTTGCCGTTAATTGGTTGCAGGCTCGACGCTCGCGCTGAAACTGTTCGGCTCCGATGCTACTGGCGCTGGGCTAACCATTGCTCGTGATGAATAAACTCGCCGTTTTCCCAGAACCCCCACTCGTTGCTCTTGGGTCCGGTGAGAATGAAGGTCCAAACCGGTTGTTGTCGCTCAAGTTGCACGATGTGCTGGTGTCGGGATGAACGAAAGTGCGGGCGCCATGCGCTGACTCGCTGACTGCCCTTGGGGGTCAGCTCGGTGTAGCTGCGCAACGGCAGGGTAATAAACCACCATGGATGATCATGAAATGCACGGTCGTCGTCGCCTTTATGAAACTTATGCAGGCGTAAGGTAAAGCCACACCAAATAATCCAGCGCTCTAGGTAGGCTTCTTCGTTATCGAAAACCAGATCATGGGTCCAGCCGAATGGCCACCGCCCAAGAGAAAAGATGTATTCCTGAAAAACCACTATTTGCCGTTTGCTGAGGGTATTGCCGAACCATGCAGGACGGCGAGTATACTCTGCAACATAGAAAAAACAGCAGTTAACAGGAATGCATATGCCAGTAATTACTCAGTCGCCGGATTTGGACAATGCCTTGGTCAACCCAGCAAATTGGGCGGACGAAAACTGGGTGCATGAGCAATTCAGTTGGATGCGCGCGAATGAGCCGCTGAAGTATCTCAGCCCTGAAGGGTTCGATCCATTTTGGAACGTCACTCGATACGCCGACGTCAAAGCCATCGAAGGCAATAAAGCAGTTTTTATAAATGATCCGCGCCCAACTCTAGGTCAAAAGATGATGACCGAGGTGCTGCAACAGATGACTGGCCGCAAACATCTGGTGCGATCGCTGGTGCAGATGGATGATCCAGATCATATGCGCTACCGGCGGCTGACCCAGGGTTGGTTTATGGGCAGCAACCTGCGCAACTTACAACAGCGAATAGATGAACTCGCAGTTCACTATGTCGATCGAATGGGGGAAATGGGCGGTGAATGTGACTTTGTGAAGGATGTGGCCATTTGGTTTCCGCTACGCGTCATCATGTCGATATTCGGTGTGCCGGAAGAAGACGAGCCATTAATGCTGAAACTCACCCAGGAGTTATTCGGCAGCACCGATCCAGATGTGGCTCGGTCGTTTGACATGATGGACTTCATGGATGTGGTGCTGGATTTTGAAAAATACTTTGTTGAGTTAACCGAGGCGCGCAGAAACAAACCTACTGACGATCTAGCCTCGCTGATCGCAAACTCCGAGATTGATGGCGAACGTTTACCGCAACATGAAACCAACGGTTATTACATGATCATCGCCACGGCCGGGCATGACACCACCAGCGCCTCAACCGCCGGAGGTCTGTTGGCGTTGCTGGAAAGACCGGAAGAAATGGCCAAGCTGCGTGCCGATGTGGACGGTTTATTGCCCACGGCCATCGATGAAATGATTCGTTGGGTATCACCGGTTCGGCATTTTATGCGTACCGCTACCGAAGATTGTGACATCGGTGGACAAACCATTCGCCAGGGCGAGTCGGCAATTCTTTGGTACCCCTCGGCAAATCGGGATGAAAGCGTATTCGACGCGCCATTTGATTTTCGCGTCGACCGTAAGGATGCCAAGCAAATCGCCTTTGGTTTTGGTGCTCATGTATGTCTCGGCCAGCACCTAGCACGTATGGAAATGGCGTCTCTGTATCGTGCATTACTGAACCGGGTAGAAGACATCGAACTCGCGGGCGAGCCTCAGTACACCCAATCCACCTTTGTTGGTGGTTTAAAGACTTTGCCGATTCGCTATCGGATGAAGTGATTACGATGCGCGTATCAGTGATCTGTGCGCGCCAATAGCCTTGTCGAGGCGCTGGTCATTCGGCAGCCATATAGGCATTAGCCCGAAATTGCTTTTCGCGACCGCTGGTT
>Ga0160423_10004265_pt1 | contig 11766 bp, 8 predicted proteins | sample CRUFie14St8metaG_FD_108191 | JGI IMG/M metagenome (GOLD analysis project Ga0160423, IMG submission 108191) | Marine microbial communities from the Costa Rica Dome - CRUD Field 142mm St8 metaG | ecosystem: Environmental > Aquatic > Marine > Oceanic > Photic zone | place: Costa Rica: the Eastern... | reverse complement strand
AGGCTAACATTGCGTGCGCCAAGGGCATGTGTTAGCTTGAAAAGTTTTCCAATTCCAAAATCCTTTAAGAAACACTCCTCAACCGACCGACTCCATGCAAAACGAAGAGCCCGATAGTAACAATCAGCGTCAAGGTGGCGGTGAAGGCGGATTCAACTGGAAAGGATTGATTCTGCTGTTCGTGGCAATGGGCTTGTTTGGCCTCGCGATATGGTCGAAATCAGCCGCCGATTCGTCTCGCCTGATTACTTTCGCCGAATTCAAGGATCTCGTCTCTGACGGCAGGATCCACGTCGATTCTGATCTAAAACCCCCGCATGTTTTGAAGTTGGTCCAAAAAGATGGCAGCGCGAAGCAGTATCTTGAGGGCTGGTATGAGGTTGAAAATCCGGACGAAAACGGTGGCGAAAAATATCGATCATTCTCTGCTCCAGTCATTCTCGATTACGTGGGCGACGAGTTAAAAGCAGCGCTGGCGGCCAAAAATCTTGAGATCGCCGACCTTCCTACTGAGAGCGACGGGCTTGGCGTGATGCTGATGTCATTTTACCTCCCCGTTTTCTTTCTCTTGATTCTTCTCTACTTCCTCTTTCGTCATCAGATCAAAGCCGCTGGGAAAGGAGCAATGAGCTTCGGGAAGAGTAAGGCCAAACTGATGGCTATGGACAAAAACAAGGTAACTTTTAAAGACGTTGCCGGTGTCGAAGAAGCCAAAGAAGAGGTTTGGGAGATTGTAGAGTACTTGCGTGATCCAAAGAAGTTTCAGCGCCTTGGAGGGCGAATTCCGAAGGGTGTGCTCATGGTGGGACCTCCCGGAACCGGGAAAACACTTCTCGCTCGTGCAATTGCCGGCGAGGCCGACGTCCCGTTCTTTTCTATCAGTGGTTCTGACTTCGTCGAGATGTTCGTTGGTGTTGGAGCCTCCCGCGTTCGCGACATGTTTGAACAGGGCAAGAAGAACGCTCCTTGCTTGATCTTTATTGATGAGATCGATGCAGTGGGCCGCCACCGGGGTCACGGCCTTGGCGGTGGGCACGATGAGAGAGAGCAGACCCTTAATGCCCTGCTCGTGGAAATGGATGGATTTGACACCCAAGAAGGGGTCATTATTATCGCAGCAACTAACCGGCCTGATGTCCTTGATCCGGCCTTACTTCGTCCGGGCCGGTTTGACCGCGAAATTACCGTAAGCCTTCCCGATGTGAAGGGCCGCGAGGAAATCCTTGGCGTTCACGCGAAGAGTGTGAAGCTGGGTGAAGGTGTCGACATGGGAGTGATCGCCCGGGGGACACCCGGTTACTCCGGTGCTGAACTGGCTAATGTAATCAATGAGGCCGCCTTGTTGGCTGCTCGAAAAGGACTCAAAGCCATCACCACGGCCGAATTGGAAGAGGCACGTGACAAAGTGCGTTGGGGTAAAGAGCGGCGCAGCCTAGCTTTGAGCGAGGATGAGAAAAAGCTCACCGCTTACCACGAGGCCGGCCACGCGCTTTTAGGAATGTTGGTAAAGGATACTGATCCAGTTCACAAGGTAAGCATTATTCCGCGCGGCCCTGCTCTTGGCGTGACGATGTATTTACCAGTGGAGGACAAACACAGCTACAAGAAACAGTATCTTCTTGATCGACTCATTCTCATTATGGGTGGGCGAGTTGCAGAGGAACTGGTTTTTGGCGACGTGACTAACGGCGCAGCAGGAGATATCCGACAAGCGAGTGAGATTGCCCGCAAAATGGTCTGCAACTGGGGAATGAGCGAAAAGCTTGGCATGATTGAATACGGCGAAGGGCAGGGCGAAGTATTTCTGGCAAGAGACATCTCGTCGCCGCGGAACTATTCTGAGGCTACAGCTCAGCAGATTGATGACGAAGTCCGAGGTCTAACAGACGAGGCGTATTCTGAAGCAACTCGTCTTCTCACTGAGCACCGCGATAAGCTTGAAGCGATCGCTCAGGCTCTTCTGGAGTATGAGACTCTCGATGGATCTCATATTGACGAGATCATGGAGCATGGTGAAATCCAAAACCCGCCGACGACTCCAACTCCTCCGGACTTGCCCGAAGAAGCTGAGTCGAATCAACCCCCAGTCGGCGAAGAAGAGAAAAATCACGGTGATGACTTTCCGGGTGAGCTAGCTCCGGCTGGCGCCTGAACTCTTCGGAGTGTAAACCTGCCCCATAGATAGAGCGACACAGTTCGATGGGCGGCCTTGGGAAGTTACCTAGGGTTGTTGCTTGCTTCCAAGAGTTGGAGTTTCCTCAGGAAGCGGCGTTTTAACCTCTGCCGTCGGTTGCAAGCAACTGAGTGACCGTAACAAATTGATAGCCTCTGGCGAGTAGCTGGTCGACGGCAGAAGGGATGGCATCGATTGTAGGAGCGTGAATGTCGTGAACGAGTAAGATTCCTCCCGGTGATGCTCCTCGCACCAATCGGCTCGTCACCGCTGAAGAGCCCGGTTTTTTCCAGTCCTCGGGGTCAACCGACCAAAGGATAGAGGGGTAACCGAACTCTTCGCGAATCCACTTTTTCTGAGCAGTGGTAATTGCGCCGTATGGCGGGCGCATGGTGCGGGGTGCGACACCAGTCGCGGCGACGATACTTTCGTGAGCATCAACCAGTTCTTTTCGAACGCTTGCTGCTGACATCTTGGTAAGATTACCGTGAGTTACGGTGTGGTTCCCGATCTCATGCCCTTCAGCAACGATGCGACGCATGATTTCGGGGTAGGCGCGAGCGTTGGTTGCCACAACATAGAAGGTTGCTTTTATATTGCGTTTTTTAAGGATGTCGAGAAGCCGCGGCGTGTTTGATGGATGAGGGCCGTCATCAAAGGTGAGAGCGATGAAAGGTAGGCTAGTTTCTACCTTGTGATAAGAATCTTTGAACCCCACTGAAACGGGTAGATTTCTGCTTCCCGCGTTATTCCAAGAGGGAGCAGCAAACCCTGCAGCGTTTCGTTGAGGGCTTTCAACGTGAGCTAGCGGATTTTCGCGTCCTTTTATCAGGCCCGTCGGTGTCTTGCAGCCGACAAGAAGGAGCCCGGCGATGGGCAGGATCAAAGCAAAGCGGGTCTGGGGTCTGGAAGGTTTCAAAGAAGCTAATGGGTGGAATGGGCTTTAAATTAAGAAAATTTTAAATTTCTGCAATTCACAAACAAGGAATTACTCAACTATTAATAAATCTTGAAAGGATGGGCCGCAGTGCCTCGGCTGTATTGGTTGGCCAGATTTCGCGTGGGGTAAAAAGAGCGTTGTCGAGGGACTTGTGTTCGGGCCAGTCCGGTTCGGTCGGGACTAGTGGGATCAATTTCTCGAGAATCTCTCTGGCACTCGCGGCATTGGCCTGAATATGTTCGATCACTGAGTGAGCATTCACGTTATCTTCTTCAACTTTCCAGCAGTCGTAATCAGTGATCATTGCCATGGTGGCTAGAGCTATTTCTGCTTCCCTGGCAAGCTTGGCTTCGGGCAGATTTGTCATCCCGATAAGGTCGAAGCCCAGTTTACGATTTGCTTCTGATTCTGCCCGGGTTGAAAAAGCAGGCCCGTCCATATTCACATAAGTCCCGCCGTTATGGACTGTTTTGCCCAGTTTTTCAGTGGTCTCAAATATCAGATCTTTCAGTTGTGTGCAAACGGGGTCTCCGAATTCAACATGTGCAACGATACCATTACCAAAGAAGGTGTGTTCCGCGCGTCGACTAGTTCGGTCGTAAAACTGGTCAGGCAGGACGATGTCGCGTGGGCGGTATTCTTCCCGGAGCGAACCGACAGCGGTCACCGCAATGATCCAGCGCACGTTAAGCGATCTGAGACCCCAAATATTTGCGCGATGGTTGAGTTCTGAAGGCAGAATACGATGGCCGCGGCCATGGCGAGGCAGGAAGCAGACACGGCGCCCTCCAAATTGGCCCGAAATGAAGACGTCGGATGGTTCCCCAAATGGGGTCTCGACTTTGATCTCCTCGATATCGGTAAGGCCTTCCAGCTCGTAAAGGCCTGAACCGCCGATCACTCCGATGGCATTGTCGAGAGAAGTAACGTCAGTCATGGTCGTGAGTTTAGGAAGAGACGGGCATTTGTCCAAGCGGCAAATGAAGCAGTGCCTCCTGATAGTATAGATCCAAAAACATTATAATGACTTGATATTTAATAAATACTAATTAATTTTTTTAAAAATGTTTGTCCGTTACTTTATCTCTTTTCTTCTCATTAGTCTGGGGATTTTATCTCCATGGCTAGTTAGGGACTGGTTGGAGTGGCGATCTCAAGACGGCGTGTTAACGGGTATTTACCGAAAGTTCTCGGATTTCCCGGAAGAGATTTTGGTTCACTTACGGGGTGACAAAGGAGGGTCGGGTGTTGCTTCTATTACTGGCAATGACTCCGCAGGCGAAGTTGAGCCATATCCACTGGCGAATAGAACCATGCGATTCTTCGAAGGTTTCCAGCCATCAAAAGACCGTGGGTCGGCAACTCAATTATTGGATGCGGTTCTCTCATCATCTGATTCTGATTGGGGACCGGAGCTCAAGGAAGGTTCCAATGATGAGTTAAGTTCCTTACAACTTAAAGCAGGGGACCCGGTTTTCCTTCGTTTGTTTAAGGAGGAAAATGAGCTGGAATTTTGGATGAGAGGGACTGGAGTTGAGCATTACACTCTTTTTAAAGTTTATCGGTTGAGGGACTGGTCAGGTAAGCTGGGCCCCAAGCTGAAAGAGGGGGATCGTCAGACTCCAGAGGGTTTCTATTATGTCGGGGCTTCGCGACTCAGGCCTGGCTCTCACGAATTCTTAGGCATCGATGTGGGTTTTCCTAACGAATACGATAACTATCGGGGCCGGGTTGGAGGTGGGCTCATGATTCACGGCGGCAGAAGTCATGACGGTAATTTTGTAATTTCGCCAGAGGATATGAGGGAAATTTATCTTCTTTCGGAAGCTGCCTTGAAATCTGGTCAGCAAATTTTTCGAGTGCACATCTTCCCTTTCCGCATGACGGATAAAAGAATGGAGCAGGAATGGGATCAGCAGCCTGACTGGATTGATTTTTGGGCGAACTTAAAAGAGGGTTATGACTTTTTTGAAAACGTTAATTTTCCACCGGATGTGGCGGTCGCGGCAGGAGATTACGTCTTTAGATTCCCGAGATCTTAAAATTTGAGTTTTAAGCGTTTTTTTCTTCACGTGACCGAACAATTTCTTTAGGTTCCCACGACACCGCCGTTGGAGCGAATTCGCTCCAACGTGGTTTCTGCCAGATAGACTGACAGATAATTGCCGAGAACCTCCTTAACACCACATTAGTTTTGTACGCGAACGAATCTTACCTCCTTGAGCTCTTGCAGGAGGCGCATCTGTTCGATGCCGCCGCACTGGAAGACGTAAACCACAAGAAAAAATCGACAGAGTCAGTGCTCGAGGCGTTGATTTCCCTTAACCTCATCACGGATGAAAACGTGGCCGAAGTATTGGCAAACAATGCCGGTATGGAATACGTCGATCTCGGCAAGATGGAGATTAATCCATCGGTGTCATCTCATGTTTCGGGGGATAGTGCGGTCCGTTTTAAAATCGTACCGATTGCTGAGTCTAATGGTGGCTTGGTGGTCGCGGTAACGGATCCCCTCGATTTTGACACTTTGGACTCGGTCCGCCACCTTCTCGATGTTGAGCCTGAGTTTGTCGTCGCTTCGAATTCTGCGATTAAGCAGCGACAACTCGACTTTTACGCTTCCGAGCTTGACGCTGACCAGATTGGAAAATTGGATGGCGAGGCGATTGCAGTTAGCGAAGGGAGTGAGGGTGAAGGTGGCGATGCTCCCATTATTAAGATGGTCTACCAGATACTTCAGGAAGCCTATCAGAATAAAGCATCTGATATTCATATTGAGCCGCTCGAGGGCGAGCTTCGAGTTCGTTATCGTATTGACGGATCTTTACACAAAGTCCAAAGCCATCCTTTGCGTCTCCTTTCTTCTGTGGTCAGCCGAATCAAGATCATGACCGGAACTATGGCAATCGCAGAAAAGCGTGTGCCTCAGGATGGTCGAATTCAGGCAAAGTTTGGTAGCGGTGATCTTGATCTTCGTGTTTCGACAGTTCCGACGAGTTGTGGCGAGAGCATCGTGATGCGTATCCTCGATCGAAGCTCGCTTTCGATTGGTTTGCCGCAACTCGGCTTCTTCTCGGATGATGAAGCAAACTTTAACGAGCTGATTCGTCTCCCTGATGGGATTATTCTGGTGACTGGGCCAACTGGTTCCGGGAAAACAACAACTCTTTATGCGTGTTTGAACGCGATCAACAAGTCGGACCGAAAAATAATCACCGTGGAAGATCCTGTTGAATACCTTCTCTCCGGTATTAACCAAGTGCAGGTCAAAGATGATATTGGTATGACTTTCGCAGCCGCTCTTCGCTCGATTCTGAGACAGGCGCCAAACATCATTATGATCGGTGAAATTCGAGACCTTGAGACTGCTTCGATTGCGATTAACGCGAGCCTTACCGGCCACCTTGTATTCAGCACTCTCCACACGAATGATGCGCCGTCTGCGGTTGCTCGAATGGCAGATATTGGTGTTAAAAAATTCCTTATCGCCAGTGCGGTTCGTTCGATCATGGCCCAACGACTGATCCGAAAGATTTGTCCTGACTGCATTACCGACGGTCAAATCTCTGAGAAAGAGATCCGAGCGCTCCGATTGACACAGGACCAGTTGGCTAAGGCTGAGATCAAAAAGGGCACCGGCTGCCGCAGCTGCCGTATGACTGGTCACAAAGGCCGGATGGGTCTGTTCGAGATTTTTAACATCGATGAAGAAGTCCGACTTTTGATCAACGGAGACGAATCGAGTTCCCAACTTCGTAAACGTGCGAGGGAATTGGGAATGCGAACACTTCGAGAGGATGGAGTGCGGAAAGTACTTGCAGGAACGACGACTGCCTCCGAAGTGATTCGTGTAACTATGGCGGATTCGGATTAATCGTCCGGTAGGAGAACGTTAAATTGAATTTTTATGACGGTTGAAAGTGTAATCGATCTTTTAATCTCGCGGGGATTGATTGAGGATTCCCAGCGCGATGACTACATAGCCGCTGGTAATGAGAGTGAAGTTGATATCACTCAGGCGGTGGAGCAGATGGGTATCATCCAGCGTGACCAATTGTTCCAGTTGGTTGCGCAGGATATTGGCGGTGAATATTATGATCTGAATGAGTTTGAGCCGGCGCAGCAGGTATTAATGGCAGTCCCCGCAGGAACGGCAAAGCTTTACCAAGCATTTCCAATTCAATTTGTGGATGGGGGCCTGCAGGTAGCGATTGCTAATCCATTAGACCCTCAGAACCTCGAAGAACTCGGCTTTTCTCTTAACCAGACCATTATTCCAGCGGTAGCTCCAGCTGAGCAGATTGCTGAACTGATTGAACGTTTCTATTATGGTGGTGGTGATGGTGCTGACGGCGGGCCCGCAGGTGCAGGTGAGAGCGATGCTTTGGCGGCCATTCGAGCCGAGGTAGAGGCTCTCTCAGAAGAAGATCTCGAAGAGGAATCCAATTCTGCGCCCATCATTCGTTACGTCGATCTGGTTCTTTATCAGGCGATTAAAGAGAAGGCTTCCGATATTCACTTCGAGCCGTTCGAAGACGACTTCAAGATTCGTTATCGGGTCGACGGTGCCTTGTATGAAATGGCGCCGCCACCGCAACATTTGAAGGCCGCGATTATCTCTCGAATCAAGGTGATGTCGGGATTAAATATCGCTGAGACTCGGCTTCCTCAGGATGGTCGGATCACCAAGGAGATCAACGATAAGCCGGTTGATATGCGTGTCTCGACATTGCCGACCGCCTTTGGGGAAAGCGTGGTGCTGCGTGTTCTTGATCGCTCGAATGTGAACCTTGACCTTGAAACGCTCAATCTCCAGCCAGAGATTTACGAATACGTCACTGACACGATCGAAAAGCCGAACGGAATCTTCATCTGTACCGGGCCGACGGGTGCCGGCAAGACAACCACGCTTTACGCCTGCCTGCGAAGAATTAATACCGAAGAATCTAAGCTGCTAACTGCGGAAGACCCTGTCGAGTATGACATGGATGGCATCATGCAGGTGCCTGTCAATGATAGTATCGGGCTCACTTTTGGGAGAGTACTCCGTGCCTTCCTGCGACAAGACCCTGACAAAATTCTTGTTGGTGAGATGCGTGACTTGGAGACTGCTCAAATCGCCATTCAAGCTTCTCTGACCGGACACCTAGTGCTGTCAACGCTGCATACTAACGATGCGCCTGGTGCTGTGACTCGTATGGTTGATATGGGTTGTGAGCCCTTTCTTGTTGCGGCCACGCTTGAAGGAGTTTTAGGACAGCGTCTTTTGCGTCGCATTTGCCCTGATTGTCGAGTGGCCTATAATCCAACAGCGGCCGTGCTGGCTCAGTTGGGGTTGAGCGAGGCTGATACCGGAGGGCGAGAGTTCTACACGGGTGAGGGATGCGATTCTTGCAACGACACTGGCTATCGGGGTCGTCAGGGTCTGTTCGAGTTGCTTGATATGTCCGACCCCATTCGTGAACTGGTGGCGCAGAGAGCTGCCACGGTCGTCCTGCAGCAGAAGGCCAAGGAGTTGGGAATGAAAACGCTCCGCGAGGATGGATTAAGAAACATTTTTGACGGAATTACTACGATCGAAGAGGTGCTAAAATATACCTGATCGAAGGTGCGGCTGCGCTTTTACATCGACATTCAGTTCGCGGAATCGCTAAACTCGTCAGAAGAATTTCACTAAGGTAAACTGCATAAGAAAATTACATGGCAAACTTTGAATATATTGCCCTTGATGCTAAAGGGGAAGAAACAACCGGATCTATTTCAGCAACAAATGAGGCAGATGCTATAGCGCAGCTTCGAAAGGGCGGGCTTTATCCGACCCAGGTTGTTGCTGCCGGAAAAGGGGGAGTCTCCGGCAATGCAAAGCGTCGGGCCAAGAAAGGGCAGAAGGCAAAAGGGAAGAAGGGAGCAGGAGTCGGTGGCCGCGTGAAGGGCAAGATCTTAATGATCTTTACCCGTCAGTTGGCAACGTTGGTGGACTCGGGCCTTCCGCTGCTTAGGGGACTTTCAGTGCTTGGAAAGCAGGAGAAAAATAAGGTAATGGCAGGAACTATTAACCATCTCGCAGATGCTGTCGCTGGAGGGTCCACTTTCTCTGAGAGCCTTGGCCAACATCCACGAATTTTTGATAAGCTCTACGTCAACATGGTGAAAGCCGGCGAACTCGGTGGTGTCCTTGAGTTGGTTCTAATCCGTCTCGCGGAATACCAGGAAAAGGCTCAAAAGCTTAAGAACCGAATCGTCTCGGCGATGGTTTATCCAATCATCGTGATCGTAATTGCGATAGCGATCTTAATTTTCTTAATGGCGGTGATTGTTCCTCGTTTCGAACGAATCTTTGCCGAAATGCTTGGCGATAAACCGTTACCCCAGATTACCCAAGTGGTTATCGCTATCAGCCGATTCGTGCAGGATAACCTGTTGATCGTGGTAGTCGGAGCTGGCGTGCTCTATGCAGGTTGGAAGCTCTTCGCAATGACGAAGGGTGGTCGCAAAATTATTGATCGCTGGAAACTCTATATACCTGTCTTCGGTCCGGTGGCACTTAAGGGTGCTATATCACGATTTACGCGGACACTCGGAACTTTGGTAACCAGTGGTGTTCCGATTCTTCAGGCGCTGAACATTACCCGCGATACGGCAGGTAATGTGGTGGTTGCTGAAGCGATCGATAAAGTCCATGAGGCCGTCAGAGAAGGTGAATCTGTGGTCGCTCCGCTTGAAGCGAGTAAGATTTTCCCGCCCATGGTGATCAGCATGGTCGACGTGGGCGAGGAAACGGGTCAGTTGCCTGACATGCTCCTAAAGATTGCAGATGTTTACGACGATGAAGTCGATAATGCCGTTGATGCGATGACCTCTATGATTGAGCCGATCATGATTGTCTTTCTCGCCGGTATTGTTGGAACCATTGTGATAGCCCTGTTCATGCCGATGATTACGATCATCACCGAAATGAACAATGCGGCAGGCTAGGCGCAAAAATTGAGCTGAGTCGATAGTTTCCATGTATTGACACGGTTCATTGCCGACTGTTACGATTTAGAACATGAAATTTTCTGCATCCAAGCGCGTCGCTTCCGGCTTCAGCTTGATCGAATTGATGACTGTGATTTCGATCATGGTCGTTCTCGCTGGCCTTTTAATTTCTGCTTTGCCGGGAATCCAATCAAAGATCAACCGCGGAAAAGTCGAGCGAATGATGGCTGAGTTGGCAGACGGATTGTCCAAATATCAGCTTGATCATGGCATCTATCCCCAGAACCCTCCGAATGGCGGGGAGCGTGATATTGCTGGGATAGATGGATCTTCAGTTCTTTACAAGCATCTTTCCGGCGACTGGAATGAAGATGGAGAGGTTGATTTTGAGACCGACGAAAAAGTCTATGTTCCGAGGCTTTCTTTTAAGGAGAATGAGGAGTCGAAAGATCCGCGGGTAGGAGTTTCTGGCGATGGTAAGTTTGTGATCCTTGACGCTTACGGCAACGAGTTCCGTTATTTAGCGCAACCGCCGAATATTGATCCGGACGAGCGTGAGACCTTCAATCCGACTTTCGATCTTTGGTCGATCGTTGACGCCGATCCTACTTCTGAAGCCGATCAGGCTCGCCACATCACAAACTGGCAGTCTAATTAAACCTTGTTCCTTCGGTATCGAGGGTTGGAAACTTGAGTGAGTGATCCCAGTGAAATACCGTATCACCTCTTAAAACGAGTCGACTTTCTGCCATCGGTAAGGCCGTGCGCTTTCAGGGACTCCAGAAAAGCGACTTACCCGATTTCACTGGCGCGTCCGATGGGTTGCGCCTACTTTCGCAACGTCTTTCCTTGCGAAAGACGAATGGACTATGGACTTCATCGATTTGAAATCCCAGCAGGCAAGGATTCGAGGCGATATTGATCGCCGAATCGCTGCAGTGTTAGATCATGGCCGTTATATTATGGGCCCAGAAGTGGCCGAGTTGGAACAGTTAATGTGCCAGTATGTGGGATGCCGCCACACTATTGGGGTTTCCTCTGGAACTGACTCACTGCTCATGGCCTTAATGGCTCTGGAGATTGGTCCTGGAGATGAAGTGATTACGGTTCCCTACACTTGGATATCGACTGCTGAGGTGATCGGTTTGGTTGGTGCCACTCCGGTCTTTGTTGATATCGATGAGGAGTCCTGGAACATGGATCCCGAAATGGTGAAGTCTGCCCTTACCGAAAAAACCAAGGCTATTATGCCCGTTGGGATCTACGGGCAAACCAGCGATATGACGGCGATTAATCAAATAGCGCTCGAGGCTGGTAACATTCCTGTCGTAGAAGATGCTGCTCAGAGCTTTGGAGCCACTCATGACGGCCGCCGGTCCGGAGGGCTTGGCACGATTGGTAGCACTTCATTTTTCCCCTCTAAACCGCTGGGAGGCTACGGTGATGGCGGGGCTATTTTCACTGATGATGACGAATTAGCCGAACGAATGAGGTGGATCCGGCTCCATGGTGAGGAAAAGAAAAATCACCACCCGGTTCTTGGAATTAACGGGAGGCTCGATTCAATTCAAGCTGCTGTGGTGATCGCCAAGATGGTCCTTTTCGATGAGGAGATAATGATGCGCCAGCAGGTGGCGGATCGGTATGAGTCAGAGTTGGAAGGATTGGACCTGGT
>Ga0160423_10004264_pt1 | contig 11768 bp, 8 predicted proteins | sample CRUFie14St8metaG_FD_108191 | JGI IMG/M metagenome (GOLD analysis project Ga0160423, IMG submission 108191) | Marine microbial communities from the Costa Rica Dome - CRUD Field 142mm St8 metaG | ecosystem: Environmental > Aquatic > Marine > Oceanic > Photic zone | place: Costa Rica: the Eastern... | reverse complement strand
TAAGCGTCCTGCCTATATCAATCAGTACGCTGTTTCTGTCGCCCTTGTTTATGGATGTTTGGAAGAATGGCCTGTGCCATCCAACGCCATCCTGTTTGAGAACAATGCCCATGACGGCGGCGTATGCGTTTAGGTTGTCTATTGACCTTTGGTCAAGAGCAAAGTCTTTGTCGTTTTCTTTTGCTCTGCTGGGCGCGGCAACCTCAGTTTGTGTGCCGGGCGATGTTCTGCCTTCAAAGAATCCCGGAGCTACAAAATTATCCGGCGTGACTATGCCAAACATTTCTGCGATTGAATCAAAGCCCTCGTTGTCAAGGAACACCTTGCTCATATCGACATGGAACTGCGCCAACACAGCAGGGTCTGCATCAAACGCCTCGTTCAGATGCCCACTATCAAAGCTAGGTATGCTTTCCCAGCTTATCTGAGCTAGGTTTTTCTTCATCGCATCGGCATAATCTTGAGCAGGATAGTTATCGCCAACTTTTTCTGTGCCTTCTTGTCTTGACTTGTACGCTACCCAGATAGCCGCCTGCACTTGCTCCGGCTCCATGCCATTTGCGTCAGCAATTCGCTGTATCTCGCCACTGATAAAGGCAATCTGAGCCTTGGTCGGGGAGCCTGTCTTGTCATACCCAAATGCTCTTTGCATCCACAGGTCAATCGTTACGTCTTTCGTATCTCCAAAGTTTTCAGGGTCGATGTATTTCATCAGGTTCTTGAAGAATGGATTTATCTTCAGACCTCTTGGCTCCGCCCCGTCCAGTATTTCTTGTAGCTGGTCTGCGCTGGCAAACCTGATACCACGCATGGGCTGTCCTGCCCTGTGCTGATAGTATGCCCTCACAGCCAGCATGAAGTTTTCGTCTACCTCTGTTTGCTGTGATGTCTTGGCAATCAACCCAGCGAGCTTGCGAGCCTCGGCCTTGTTGTATGCCGTCGCTTTCAGTATTGCTTTGGCGCTCTGCTCGTACCAGAAGGCATTGCCAATACCATCCTTGAACAAGAAGTTGAGGCTTCTTCTCAGTGAGCCTAGCTGTTGCGGGTTCTCTATGTGCGGAACAGTTGGCAGATAGGAGTATTTAATTGTGCCTGTTGGGTCAAACAATCCGGCGCTGGTCAAGCCAAAGCCGTCAAACGGTATGGTGTTCCCGCCACTTCTTACTGCGTCAACTATCCTGTCTTTTTTGTTTTGAAGTTTAGCCTCAGAACTAAGAGTGTTTCGTTGCCGCACATTATCAGATATGACAACAGCCTCATGCTCTGAGTTGCTTCCTCTGACTAGAGCGTCCATGTGAACTAGGACATTTTCGTTTTCAACAAGATAGGCTTCAAGAAGCCTTGCTCTGCCCTCAAGCCACGGCAGGAACTTTACTTTTTCGGCGTCATTAAATATTGACGGGTCAGTTGTAAAGGATAGCGCCTCGCCCCCACGCAACTCACCGACGCGATATAAAGTGGTGACACCAGACCTGACGTTTTTTTCTTTACCTCTTTTTGCAAGTTGCTCCTGAGTAATACTGTATATCTCACGCCGCACATCTCGCAAATCCCGTCCTGTAATTTGCTGTCCTTCAAAGGCTGGGGCGCTTGGATTAAACACCACAGAGCGGGGGTCTACGCCCTCTGATTGCTCGTATGATGCACTCAAAAGAAAAGCTAGGTAGTCAAGATTGGCAAGCTCGCCGTCAGCATCTTTGGATGAATACTCAGGTGAATACACTGGGTTCCGCGTTTGCGCCTGCGCCATGGTTAAGAAGTCAGCGGCTCCCTGTTTTAGTGAGTCAAAGGTTCTTTCCTTGTTTTGTGTTTCTGATAGGTCGAACAGAAGCTTGAATGTATCTGCAAGCTCGAACTCACTGGTGGACATTCTCTGCATGTATTGCAGTTTTTCTGAGCGCGGTCCGGTGTAATAATCAACAGGCACAAAGCTGTACTTGATGTTTGATACTTGCGTTCTCGCATCTTGTATCGCAATGTCTGTAGTGACAGCCTCGTCTAGCTCTTCCTCTGTGAGCGCACGCTGTACAATATCAAGGGCCACATCATTTACACTGTCTTTGACTTCCTCTGTAGATGGCAGTGCCGCGCCTTCACGGGCGACTCTAGCCCTGTTCTCTGTACTGGCTATCTCCCCTGTATTAATTGATTCAAATATCTCGTCAGGACTTGTAAAGCCTGTATCCCTGAAGCCACTCATAACAGCCTTAAAGAAGTCTATTATTCTGTCAAACAGTGACTTGGTTGTGCCTACCACCTTCATCTGACCGCCAGCGTACAGGCGGAACATCTCAGCGATAGCCTCTTCAACTACTGTCGCCTCATCCGCCATGTCACCATACATGGACTTTGCACGCTCATAGAATGTGTATTCCCGTACATCAGTGGAGCCGTCCTTGTTTACCTTTACAAACTTCCTGCTCTTTGCGGCTTTTGTCAGGGTTGCCCATTCTTTCTCGGTGAACAGTCCCAAGTCGAACAATGCGTGCAAAGCTTCGTGATTTGCTATGCCCATGACACCCGCCTCAAACTCTTGAGGGTCAGCGTCTAATCCATGCAAAGCAGTAGCCAGCGTTATTACTTTTTCACTTGGGTTATATGTACCCTGTGCCAAAGTGTTCGCTGGTCCGTCTATCTTTGCCACCACTTCCACAGCGCCTAAATCTTGGTCTATGCCAATTTCTTTTATTCTTTCTTTAACGGCTTTCTCGACATCCTGCCGTGCGTTCTCAAACTTGGTAGTAACTTTAATAGCTTCGTCGCGCTTAGTTCTTGCTCTGTTTTGGGCTTCAGTGTTTAGCTGTGGCCCCTGCTTCGACCTTGCGGATTTGCGGGCAGTCCTTTGTGTCTTGATTATTTTAGCAAGCCTGTCTAGCTCTATCTGACTTTCAGCCACACGGGAGCGGGCATCCTCTATTTCTGCTATTGCTTTTTTGTATTGCTCTGGCTTCTTCTCCTGAAGCTTTGCAATCTTTTTTTCTTCTTTTTGTATCTGTCTATCAGCCGCCTCTATGGATGTTTGTAGCTCTGAAACCCTCTGCTCTACCTCTCTGATAGGCTGTGCCTTTGTTTCTGCATCCGCAGTCGCAACGTATTTGTTTCTCTTGTATTCCTCTATCACGCCGTCAGCCATCATGCGCTTTCTAATAGCGACAGCGCCAGCGCGGTTAGTCTTACTGACTTTCATAATGTCTTGAATACTTACATTGGCGTTCTCTACGGCCTCGCCTTTATTGTTTCTCGTCTGGGCAATGGCTAGACGTACAGCCTTTTCATATTGTGACCAGCGAAACCCATCGGGTCGGTTAAAAAATATCTCCGGACTTCCGTCAATCGTGCCTCTAAATGTGAGAGGCTTTTGTTGGCGTGCAATTCGATTGGCGGCTGTCTTGCCCAGAATCTCTTGAACTTCGGATAACTCGATATCTTTTCCGATTACCGTTTCTCCACGGGCCTTCCGCGTATCCCGAACTTTTTTCTGCTCTGCCTTGCTAAGATGGGTCAGCTTTATTGGAGAAAAGTTAGTTGCAACTTCTTCATTTATTCCAGATAAAACTGCCGCTCTGCTTTCTGGCGGTATATTCTCTTCGTTAAAAGGCACAGCCCCTTGCTCAAGCACACCTATTTGTGGGTCGTCTATTTCGCTGAGATTAACCGCCCTATTTGATAGTTCGTCGTATCGCTGTTGTTCAACAATACCCTCTCCGGCTGTCTGTTGCATTTCCTTCGCGTCTTGATTTAGCTGTGCAATCGCAACAGATTTTCTTTGGTCGCCCTTGACTGTATCAACTGTGCCACGGATTGTACCACCAACAATTCCAGCCGCAATGCCAACCTCTAGGTACTCTCTATACGCTTCCTCATCATCTATTGGCTTGCCAGCCTGTATTCTTGTGAGGATTGCTTGTCCTATTTCTGTCGGGGCTTCGGCTATTGCCCCTTTAAAAGCACCTTCGCCGAACCGCCTTGCAATCCCGCCTTTTACAGACTCAGGTATTGAGGTTGCACCGATAAAAGATTTTTTTGTGAGGAGGGGTTTTATTATTTTACCGCCCATGCCCAGCGTTATTCTGTCACCCAGTGTGTCTAAGAATGTTGCGGGCAATGCAAATAAAGCCGCCGCACTGTCATCAACGTGGGGTAGTATGCCCTGCTCCACGCTTTCGTCCTGTTCTAATAAATTCTCACCGAATAGAATTGGGTAGTTTATAGCGGCCCCTGCGCTTGCCGCTAACACACCAGCCGCAACACCTGTTGCCCCTACAAAAGGCGCGGCGAACGCTCCAGCAACAGCGCCTACCGCTGTCGGTATAAGCGTTGCAATGCCTTGCCCAAGGGTTTCGCCAAAATAACTAAGCCCAGAGCCGACACCAGTAACATCCTCTAGTCTTGTCGCATACTGTGCTGTCTCGCCCAACTCCGCTTCATTATGGGCAACAACTTCCTCGCCATACTCTTCAAGACCCTTGAAGCCTATGTTCTCGCCTACAGACTGAAGCGCTCTACCAAACATCATTTGTGTTTGGTCGATGCCCATGCTGAAACCCCTGCCGAGAGCAGTCCCCGGCGGGTTAGTAATATCCTCTAATTCAGTTTCTGTTATGTCTAGTTCGTCACCCTGTTGGGCTACGAGATTTTTAAAATTTTCAAACTCTTGTGGCGTGGGTTTGGTTCCAGCTATTTGAGCTTGATATAACTGTCCGCTCTTTCCTAATCGAAATATCTGACCCATTTTATCACTAGCTCAAAGAGCCAAGATTGATGGTGTTGCCACCACCGCTAAGAAGAGACTGTAGCAAAGTTTCCACAGTTTTCTTCTGAGAGCTATAGTCTTGCCCTGTGTTCATCTCTAGTTCTGAGTATTCTCCAAGCAAATCAGTGAATGTTTTAATTTTATCAAGCGTTGTGTCTTGAGACGCCGCCGCTTTTTGTAGCGCTATCTCTGTATCAAGCACATCAGCCAAGCCTGTTTGATATCTATCAGAAGCATCTTGATATGCTTGTATGCCAGCAACGCCAGCTTTGCCCAGAGCTTCACCAAAGCCGCCCTCTGCTGGTTGCATAAGCGTAAAGCCTGCCTGCGCTAATGCGAGATACTTGTCCATATCAGCGCTTTTCTGTCGCTTTTCCATTAAATCTACAATGCGGTCTTGTATTGTTCCTTGAGCCTCTGCCTCTTTCTCAGCCTCAAATTTTTGCTGTTGCTTTGGAATAATCCGCTCTTTGAAATCTGTTTCTATCTCATCAAATGATTGATACGGCTGTCCTGTCGCTGGGTTCTTAATGCCCCCCTGCCCCATTGTATTAAAATTACCTTGTGTCCCAAACTCATCTAGGGGCGTAGTTAAATATTCTCCAAGACTCATAATGCCTTCGCGACCATATCTAGTTAAATCTCTCAAGGCATTAATTACCTTAATGGGCGCACCTCCTGTGTATTTTGCGACCCTGTCCGCTATCGTGTCGTCGGGAGCATTTCTAAATTTGTCTAAGTAACCTAATATACCAGCACCAAATCCGGCACTATTGTTTGGCGGTGTGGCTACAGGCTGATTGATTGTCGATGCTTGCGCTGTACTAATGGGGTTAAAGTTACTTAAAAAATTAGATACTCCGCCGCCTTTTCCTGCGGTCTGCGTGCCTGCGGCCTGCATGTTATTTACACTTTCAACTGGGAACCCCGCATTTGCCAAAGTGGTTTTAAGCTCTTGAAGGCTCATATTATTTTTTTGTGCCACCGCCAGCAAATCATCTTGCGTGAGATTACCCCTATTAAGAACAGTTCCTTGGCCCTGCCCACCTATTCTAAAATTTGTACTCCCACCCGGATTCATCTTCATAACTTCGCCACTCATCGGCTCTTCCATTTGAGAGATACCTGTGTTCATAGCCATGTCTGTCTGTGGGGCCATAGACTGCGCCATAGCGCCTATGCCGCCCTGCGGTGCGCCTGCGGCGGCAACAAGTTTCTCTGCGACTGTAGGCTGTTGTTGTGCTTGCCTCGCATCAAAGTCTTGTTTCATGCGCTGTCTGCGATTTAGCTCTGATAGCACCAAAAACTGCGGAGCTTGCCCGCTGGGAGCCTGCATTTCTTTAACAAGCTGGTCTTGCGAGAAGTCTTTAAGGGCGTCCTGTACCTCAATTATGTTCATCCTAACGCCCTCATCAAGCTAACTGTGCCAATGCCTGCGCCCAACGCCTGTTGTAGTGGGTTGTTTTGTAACATACGTTGCTCTGTCAGCCCCATCTGTGACGGCAGACCACGAAGTATTCCGCTCAAGAAGTTAAGCTGGTCCCTGCCATAGCCCTGCTGTCTCAAGAAGTCTTCATACCCCAAGTCAAGCGCCGCCTGTTCACGCAAGTCCAGTTGCTTGCCAACAGTAGCCAAAGCCTCAATAGCCTGTACATTTCCTGCGCGAGCCATTTCCTGTAGCTTGGCTAGTTGCGCGGCCTGCGTTCCTGACGCGGCGGCGGCGTCTAGTCCAAATTGCTCTGCGGCTCTGTTCTCTGCGGATTGTGCGGCCTGTATTCTGGCTTCATCTTCATATTTAGCGGCCTGCACCCTTGCGGCTTCTGCGGCGGCTTGGTCGCCAGCACGCGCATACTCTTGAGCTTGCGCCTTTTCCCTTGCGGCAAGCTCGTTAAGCCGCTTGCTTTCCTGCTCCATCTGTACACTGCGGTCTTGAGAAAACTGATTCATAGCCATCTCAAAAGCCTTCTCTTGACCAGTAGCCTCTACGTCAGACAGTCTATCAAGCAAGTCGCTCTCAGCCGCCTGATTAACCAAGAAGGCTCTTGAACTTTCTAGGCCGCCTGTTTGTTTGATAAGGTCGCCCTCACGCTGTAGGCTCTGCTTTTTAAAATCGTCTATAAGACCCTTCTTTTGCCTGTCAACAACAGCCTGCATATATGGTGACATATAGTCATCCATCACGCCTTCATCAGTAAACTTTTGCACATCTTGAAAATCAAACTTGGAGAACTGCGTTGGGTCACGAAAATCAAATTGTTTAAAATCCCCCGCGCCAGCAAACTGGAAGGGTTGCGTTCCCGGCCCGTCCATTATGTTTTGGATGGCTCCTATATTGCTTGCTGTAACACCCATAGCCGCGTCAATACCGGGCTGTCCCATACCCGCCATGTCCCTGACAGCTTGGTTTGCCGATAGCGTGTCGGTTCCTAGGCCAGCAATCCTTGGCTGGTCATATGGTGTATACTCTCTAAGGCTTTCTGCCTCTGCTCTGTTAGCCAGATTGACAACATATGGTCGTAAATATTCCGGCAGATTGGTTTGCGTTACCTCTGACTTTGTTGTCTGCGGCTGACGGCTTCCGCCCTTTCCATAGCAAAGATGCCCATTAAGCTTCTTATTAAGCCACGGGTCTTCGACCTCTACTGTCAATCCGAGAAGGTCGTCAAATTCTAATTTGCTTTGGTTCATCATCATAAGGCTCACCGATTTCACATTTATAGGCTATGTAATTTACTTTCCATCCAAACTTTTCTAACGCCCTTCCCCAGCCCTTCCTGCCGTACCCCTCAAGGTGCTTGCAGTTGTTGGCCTTGGCGTAATCTGTCATGGTTCCCAAAACCATAGGTAGCCACTCAGACATTCTTCCTCCACCGACCCAGTCCATGCTCAATGTTTTGCAATTCGGGAACCTTACTATTCTAGTGGTAAATGCCGCTATAGGCTTGTCTTCCTCTAACACCAACCAAAGCTCGTACATTCCACCTAGTATGCCTTCATATACGTCGGTAATGTGATACGAGTGCCTTTGGGTTTTTACCGCATCTTCTAGCAATGCCCTTGCGTCAGTCCACACTGCATCAAGGGCGTCCCGTGGGACAACAGTCACAATCATACGGGCAACATTTCCTCCTGTGGTACATCGGGTGGCTGTTCTGTCATGCCCGTTCTGGCAGTTCTCACCCTGTCCATCATATCATATAGCGCCTTTGCGCCTGCGTCTGACGAGCCATTGCCTATTCCGCTGACGACATCAGCCGGAACCACAAACTCATCATTAGATAACAATACATCCTGCTCGCCTTCTATATTTGCTGGTATCATGTCGTCCATTCCGTCGCCCGCTCCGCGCTGTAGACCTTCGCCGCCAGCCATTAGGTTTGCGCCAAACTGACCGCTCTGCACTCTTTCGACCAAATCCTCCAAAGCGCCTTCTCCAAACTTAGACACAAACAATGCCAAGTCTTCTTGTGGCTTTTCGGATATGCCAGCTATAGCACGCACTGCGCCTGTGATAATTTCTTTATCGTTTTTGCCCGTGTCGGGTGCGCCGCCTTCAATCATGTTTGTGATGCCGCCCTCTTGCATGTATCCCATTTTGTTTCGGACACCTTCGGGCAACTTACGGATGCCGGGATTTTCCTCGGCTGACGGCAGTGCTTTCAAGCCCCCGCCCTCTGCTAACGTCAGCATACCTTCTTGGGCTTTGGGCAACTCAAACCCGTAATCTCTTTCTCTGCCTGTTCTTATATCGCCACCTACAGGCGTCCCCCTGTCCTTGGGCGGCTGACCCGGCTTGTATATTACTTTGCTGTCCTCATCCATACTTATCGGGTCAAGTGGTTGCATGGATTGCGCTGTAAGACCGCCCACCAAACCACTGGGCAATGCCGCCTTCGCTATAGCGCTCCGCCCAATTTCACCTGAGAATGTCTGCGGCAACACCCCATCTTTCCCAATATTAGCAAGTATGTCTTTTTGCATTACTTGTTGCGCTAACGGAGCTTTCTGAGACAAGGCTGTCGAAAATCCTTCTCCTGCTCCTATGCCTGCCGTTTCCGCCGCCGCCTTTGTCGCCGCGTCCAGCGAACTTTGCGTAACACCTTCTGGCAATGCAGAACTTGTACCGCCCAATAGTTTGCCTGCCACGCCTGCTGTAAGACCAGATGTTAGACCTGTGCCTAATGCTGTCTCAAGGTCATCGCCCTGTGCTAATGAGCCAAGACCAGCGCCCAAGCCAGCAAGTCCTGCGCCTGTACCGAGAAGGCCCAGCCCGCCTGCAAAGGCTGTCCCGCCCAAAAGGGTCGGCGCTAGTATTGAACCTATAAGTGGAAGAACCATGTCAATCTCCTATATGGGCGTATTCTGACTTAGCATCAAACGAAGGGCATGGCTTGTCAGAAAAGTCCCTATGTCCATATATTATCGCATCTGGATTGCTTTTTTTCAACAAGTCTAACAAAGTTTCTAGCGATACTTTCTGGTCGTGATTTCTTGTGTCTTTTGGATTGCCATCAGCATCGACACCACCTATGTAACAAACGCCTATAGAGGAACTATTCTTACCCTTACAGTGCGCCCCAGACAGGCTCTGCGGCCTTCCGACACCTATCGCCCCATCAAGCTCAACAACAAAGTGATAGCCTATGTCTGACCACCCGTTGTCTCTTGTGTGCCATGCTCTTATTTCAGATGTCTTCACATCCCTGCCCTCTGGTGTGGCAGAGCAATGCACTATGATTTCAGATATATCTCTCATTTAATTCCTCTTGCTTTATCTATGGCTCTTGACCCGAACCAGAAACTAATTATAGCGGCAAAGATTGCCTTTGTATCTTCATCCCAAAGAACCATCAAAGCCTCGGCAACCTCCATCCCAGACTTCAGCGCCTCTCTTAACAATGTTATTTCTATGGCTAGAAACAAACCAAAGAAGCAGTATGTGATAACTGGCCTCACAGACTTCTGCAATCCAGTTATAAACCCTGTCCCCCTATTGATGCTGATATCATGCTGTATTAGTCGCTCATGCTCTTTGTCTTGCGCCTGTGCCTCAAATGCCTTTAGCTCAAAGTCGTAGCCTTCCTTACGCAACTCTGCGGCTACCTTCATCTTCTCAAGCTCAAACTTCTGATTGCTCTTATTTTTAAAATGGTCGGTGACAGCAGGGACTGCGCTACTGGCAAACCCCAACAATGAACCCACTACACTAAGCATCTTTATCTCCCTTTTCCTTCATATGGAGCCGCCAATTCGGGCTTTGGCTTTTCCTAATTCTCTTTCTGTATTCTTCGTAGTCTCTTAATTTATTAAGCCTGCCTTGATATTTAAATATTATCTTCGGCTCATCCATGCTGATACACCCATGTACGCCCCCACAACGCCAGCTTGTGCAATGTAAAACAAACCAAGCAAATCAGCCAAAGCGTTGACGCGGCTGTCAGGAACAATAGGAAGAAACAAGAAAGTGCTAAACACCAGCATAGACCCCATAGCAACCCAAGCCATTGATTGCTGTTGCTTGGCCTTTTGCTCTCTAAGCTCAAGCTCGACCATCTCTTTTTCACGGGCTATCTCCTCATCTGTTACGACGCCATCTCCGTCGAGGTCGTGCGCCTCAAATCTACTGCCCTTCTCTAGTTTCTTCTGTGTCATAAAGTTACCGCTAACTTATTGTTACTGTGACTGAACCAACGCTGGGTGTCATTGATATACCAGCAGGAAAAGCTAAGTCTAATTGAGCTATAAAAACTCTGTTCGCATCAGCAAAAAGAGTACCCGGCTCCAACCCCTTGTCTCCCTGCTGTATGTTGGTAATGACCAACTTAAAAGCTCTCTGCTCGCCTACGGACTTTAATGCCCGCACAAGCAAATTGTACGACTGCTGTCTCTGCATCTCCTCATATTGACTATATCTTTCTTTAGCATTGCCAAATAAAGGAAAGCTTACGCGTCTACTCATCTCTTCCCATCCGTTCTGACGTTCACTCTAGGAGAGCCTGCCCTCCATTGCACATCCGTTTCCGAGCTTTCATATCTCAGCACAAAAGACCTACCGCGCAATCTTACGTCACTTTTTTCTGTGAACTGCTCCACTGGCAATGTGGCCGTCTTGGTTACGGAGTTTGTGCTTGTTTCTGTAAAGTTAGCCCCCGGAAAGTTTCTGCTTTTCAAGACAACATTCATTTTTGGATTTGCAGTAGATGAGCCATCAAAGGTAACGTCATGTATCACTCGACTTACAAAAGTAAATTGCTCACCATCACCGATGTCCATTTGACTGCTTTCGATAAAAGAGTTTAGACCAGTAGCGGGGGAGTTGCTTCCGTCGTTTAATGCTTTCTCATGCTCGTATAAAAACCCGTCAGTGCTGGCGGCTATTGGATAATCATATATACCCCTGTCTGCCCAAGCCGTTCTTGGCATATCCCCAAAATACCACAACTGCTCTTGATAATTATAAGTCACATACTTGTCGTTATTCTCCGAACTTGCGGAGGGGTAGAACCACCACACTTCGTTGTATGTACTATTGACTGCGGCAGTCACCTTTGTAGACTGTCTAAAATTAAAATCATTAAATACTTTGCTTCTGACTGTGCAGTCTAGCTTTTGCACCGAACCAGAATACAGATAAAAGTTTTCTTTCCCCATCCAAAAAACAAGACCGTCAACAGCAACGGCAGAGTTTGGCCCCATGATTGTTGTTTGTCCTGATATTTGAGAAATTGCAAATGTGAGAGGCTGACCAATGAACTGCATAGATGATAGGCTTACATCAGTAAACACAAGGGTTTCCTGTCTTGTATGTACCGCCGCAACAATTTCGTTTCCGCTACCCATTCTTATATCGCCAGCAGTGTTTGTCCCAATATCAGGAAGCCACGTTGTGGCATCATTGGCGTCACTAAATCTAATTAACAACGGGTCAATCTCACCATTACCGCTATTGCCGAGAGTTTGCTCCACAGGCGTACAGCCAAACGCAATAACGTGTCTGTCTATGTCGGAAACAAGT
>Ga0160423_10004262_pt1 | contig 11773 bp, 25 predicted proteins | sample CRUFie14St8metaG_FD_108191 | JGI IMG/M metagenome (GOLD analysis project Ga0160423, IMG submission 108191) | Marine microbial communities from the Costa Rica Dome - CRUD Field 142mm St8 metaG | ecosystem: Environmental > Aquatic > Marine > Oceanic > Photic zone | place: Costa Rica: the Eastern... | reverse complement strand
TGTAGAGGGAACCGTTTTAATTGTTGGGTTGTATTCCCCTTCCTCATCCCAATTCGGATATTCCTTATCAACAGCAAATGGACCTTTCATGATTCCAGTTCCAAACAACGCCATCTCAAAGGCCGTAGAACGCAACTGCTTTGACGCATGTGCTTCTTCTAATTGATCTTGTATCTTCTTTTGCATCTTTTTAGCGGCTTGTAATGCAGGATAAAAAGTTGCAGAACTTGGAGTAACACCGGGACCGGATTTTAAACCCTCAATTTCCCCCAGTTTATTTTCTAATGGGCCTAAACCTTTTTGTAGTAAAGAAGACAATGTTGCGCCCGGTGGTAAGTCTTGCCCATCTCCAGCAAAACCATAGGGACTAACAGGCATTCCCTGTTGTTCATCGGCTTGATTTTTCTGCGGATCAAAATGAACCGACTCCTCGACATTCTCTGGTAGCTTTGTTGGTTCTACTGTAATAGGAAAAGAGTTATTAGCAAATAAAACATCTATGATCTGGCCGTATGCCGCTAGGGTTTTTGTTTTAGTAACCTTTATGAACACACGCGATTTTTCTGATTCAGTAAATTGAACATCTGGACCATACAAACCGCGATAGTTACGGTAAGATTGTAACCATCTTTCCTCATCCTGACGGCGAGTGTCTTCAGCCTTATGGTATCTTTCCATTACATAATTAACTAAGGCTCTGACTTCTGGGTCTTCCTTAGAAGATTCTTCTACATCCTCTAAAGAAAGCTGTCCGTTCGCGTCAAAAATGTCTTCTTGATCTTCCATATTTAGTATCCAAATTTAGAGTCCGCTGGTACAAAACTAGAGGTTCTCTGATGAGAGGGATCATAATCCCAGATAGAAAAGCGGGGTCTAGACATAATCCCGTAACGCAATGCGTCGTAGAGATGGTCTTCCGCCTTCGTATTAATGTCTTCTGGATTCCTTTTGTCGAGGGGTAAAACAGGTATTTGAGCAATTAAGTTTGTACAGTTGTTAAAGAAGACAAGTCTAGGCTCTTCTGTGTACTCATCAACTTGCAGTCTACGGTGTAACTCATTCTTTCCCGCTACACGAGAGCCTGCTGATCTATCTGAAGGTCTCCAGCGACAACCTTTTTGAATCATCTGTTCCGCAAGCGAAGGTCCAGTATCGCCTCTGCGATGCCAACATGAACTGTCCAATACTCCATATCTGATCCTGCCGTCTCCCGATTCCAGATCGAGAACCATATCCGCGAGATCAGTTGCCAAAACCTTACTAACATATAACTCGCGATAAACAATAAGCTGTTCATCAGGAGTACAAGCAAACCAAACGACAGCAGAATAAGAGCCATACCCATAATCGCAGGCGCGAAACTTAACCCAATTACTAGGTATATTAAAGGGATCAACAGTATGTATGTTTCTGTCAAACTCAGGAAACGCCGCACCCTCTGCAACATCCCAATTACCTTCTAATAACTGTTTGCGTTGATGCTCTGGTAAAGACAAAAGCATCGCTTCATAATCACCCTGTTCATACAGGTGGGGGTTGTCTGTTAACATCGCAGGAATAAACCTACGTTTAAATAGAGGTTCGCCAGCACGACTATGATTTTTGGGGTAAGCAAGTACTTTGTTACTTTCTATGTCAGTAGCATGAAATGAATTACCCGGTGGTGCAGGATCGATAAACATCTTTTTAACCCACGAGTGTCCGGGTCCGCCGGGGTTTGTAGTTGCTCTCATATATGTAGGTAGATCTGTCGCTGTGCTACGTAGGCGAGAGCGCATGTAATCCCATGCAAATGGCGTGTGCCACTGTGTTAATTCATCAAAACCAATCCAGCTAAAAGCCTGACCTTGGTATCTTAACACGTCTTCGTCCCTGTCGAGATACGAAAACCACAACCTTGCGCCGGAAGGGGCAGTCCACTGCATCTTTCTTTCTGACCATTTTATACCGGGCCAGATTTTTGGATACATCTCTTGAGATTTCCAAACAAGTTCTCTTAGTTCTTCGTTTGTATGTCGTAGCAACAGTCCACTGAAAGATGGATGTCCCATAAATCGTAACGGGTCAGCCAGCATAGCATAAGACTTACCACCGCCTGCGGCACCTCCATATAGAACCTCCCGTTCTCCCGATGCTAGAAACTCTGTTTGTGGTCCCGCATTAGGTTTGAAGATAATATTGTGTTCTTCAGGACGAATAGGCTCAAACTCTTCTTCTGCTTGAGGGTTGGTCCTAATTTCAATATTTGGCTGTTTCTGTATCGCCTTCTTCGCTGACCCGCGACTTCCTCGCGCCGAGCCTCGACCTTTCGTACTCCTCCGCTTTGGAGATCGCCTTTTCGTACCTTCTGGCCCACTCGCGGATAGTTGAAGCTCGTCTTTTGTGGGATTGCTCACTTTCTATTCGCTTCTTTAGCCCCATGTGAGAGATGCTTCTGCCTGTCTGTTTACTCAGCCAGTTAGCTACTTCTCTGTAACTATATTGTTTTAAATGTGATTTTGCTTTTTCTAAAGCCCGCAGTTCACGAGGAACTGGTAATAACATGTCATTATCTTCGGGATTTTCTTTATATCCATACGGAATAGTACGTGCTATTCTGGGTATTGATAGAAAGTCTTCATCCGCAATTACATTCTTTGGTTGTGGGAGTATCCACTTGCCCGCAGTTCTCACTGTCATATTCTTTCTGTTTCGGTGGAAGTATCATCACACCGCCTGTTGCTTCAACCTGTACTTTCTCAGCTTTGATGATACCGACACGGTCCATGACCTCTTTAGCGGCCTGCATCTTTTCTTTGATTCCAAGTTCGGTTGGATCGGATAATGCACCAACCATAGCCATAGCCGCACGAGGAGCAGACTGTGCAAGATATAGATTGGTACGCTCAAGAATCTCTTCTTTTAAGGATTCTACGATAGCACCAGTATATTGTGTCTCTGAATATCCCGCAAGTTTTCTAGCTTCTACAAGACTACCGCCTGCTTCTTCAAAGAGCACATCTAAAAATTTTTGCTGTTTCTCAGTTAGTTTTCGCATTTTGTTTTCTCAATTGCTCTTTAGCTAATTTAGCTAATTTAGCTTGTTCGTGTTTGCCCGCGACTTTTGCCCGTTGTTCGAGCACGGTTAATATTTGTATCTTTCTGGCAAAAGGCTTTTTAATTTTTTTAACTTTTGCAATCGTTCTTTTAGCATCGGCTACAGTTGCATACGCAATTGAGACTGTATCTTTTGGATTTTCATCCGTATACAATCTTCTGCCGCTTCCCTTTGGTTTTTTACCTGTTCCTGTTACGGGATCTTTTTTCTTAGCCACTAACGAAACCTTGATGTTTTTTTCGCTACACGTTTAGGCTGTTTTACAAATTGTTTGCCCGCGGCTTTCCCCTTCCGCTTGGCTCTCGTAGTAGCGGCATACTCTCGCGACGAAAGAGCCTTGATAGCTTTCTCCGGTAGGTAACGCTCCCCGGTAGCTTTCGGTCCTTGTGTAGATGGCTTGCCACTCTTGGTACGCCATTTTTGCTTTGTCCAATTTTTCAGACTGCGTTGAGGAGCTTTCACGATTTGTATCCGCCACCCTTTTGCTTGTATTGTGCGGCAAGCATCTGAGCCTTTCTTGCGCTCCATTGTCCGGGTGAGCCACCTTTTCCACCGGCTTTGATGCGGTTGAATAAGTTTTTGCGCATACCGGGCTTGGTGTAATTGCCGGACTCATTAACACGACTCTTCGTACCTCCTTTCGCCATATTAACAGCGTTCATCGGGCTTGTCTTAGCCGTGCCGCCCCTCATCATCTTTTTAACTTTCTTCATTAGAATGCATCCGATGGTAAGAAAAATTCTTCAACAGTTACCATTAAATCTACATGTATCGTATTACTGCCTGTTGCAGTGAATTTAATGGTGTCGCTTGGTTCTAGTATAAACTTATCATCGGGAAAAGTCAGGTGTTCTCCGGTTGCCAAAGTTTTACTAACTAATAAACTCATGTGTTGTGAATTGCTTGTGGTATCAGCGCGGGTAAATTTAAGATCAACATCGGCATTACCTGTGCTTGAGTTACTAACCCACAAAGAATTAGCGACAGTGCGACAGTTAGATGGACAAGTGTACAGTGTAACTTCCTGACCTGTTGTACCCGCTTCTTTGTTAACTGTACGAAATCTAGAATTTTTATTGGTGTTAATCATTTCTTAAATCTCATCTCTATTAACAAAGTCCGGGTAAGCCACTTCATCTTCCCTACTATCCCAATACGCCACACCATAATCGTGCGTTATTTCTTCACCTTTCTGAATATCACGCAAAGCAAAAAAACGGACAAAGTCTACTTTCTCTTCTTCCACGATCCATTCAGCATTCGGTTTGGATGAATGGTTATATACCATAGCGTACCCAAAAGGTGACAGCAAACACTCTTCATCTTCAAATGGGGTACCAAATAAATAATCGCGGAGGATGCTAGTTTCTTCAACTTGTCCATCGTCTAAGACGACATAGGGACACATTTCAATTGTGTCACCCTCTTTGATTACAGATGTGGCAAAAACCCCATAGCCATGAAGTTTCGACTTTTGTACGGCAATATTTAGCAATTACTTTTTCTTTTTTGCCATTCCACCGCGCATCATTTTTTTCTTGGCAGTCTTAGCCATTCCACCACCCATCATCTTTTTCTTGGCGGTTTTAGCCATTCCACCACCCATCATCTTTTTCTTCATGGGCATACCACCGCCACGCATCATTTTTTTCTTAGCGGTTTTTGCTTTGCCGTTATGTCCGGGCATTTCGTAATCTCCTTCGTTCAAGAACTAAACTTTCGTATGTATCTTTTGGAAAGTGTTTGTAGTACCCACTTTTCTCCAGACTTAATGCCGCATCATCCAGAATAGACAGACGTTGAACAAAGACCATAGCGTAATCGAGTTCTGAGTCTTCTAAACACTCTACCTCTTCTAGAAAGTGCAGACCTGCTTCTGAGGGACTGTAGTCTGGATGAAACAACATTAGATGAAGATCAATACCAGCTACTGACAGTGCCTCATTGATACCATCACAAAAGCCATCTAAATATTCCATTTCTGGATATTCTTCATCAGCCCAAATAACAATATCGAAATCGTGTGTATCGTATTCTTTTACTTGTTCTATCAGGCCATTAAGACCCGTATTTACAGAAAACGTAACTTTGTTTTCTAGCCATGCCCTCTTTGCGTATGGGCAGGGTGGTAATCCATTTAGTTTATCGCACGGAACTTCTAAAAATTCACGAGACCACTTTCGTATCTCAATTTCAATGTCAGACATCAAAGCCCATTTTACGGACGGCGCTTCTGCCTTTAGCACCGGACTGTGCAAGTTTCTTTAATCCGGGATTAGGTAGATTGTCTGTGACTGAACCCCCAGCAGAATACATGTGAGGTGTACGCTTTCCTCCAGCCATGCCACCATCTTTCATCTTGACTACATCGTTTCTTTTCATTATTGAAACTTCCTGCCTTTGAGTGCCTTTCCTGCTTTCTTTAAATTTTTCTTGAGCCTTTGACCTGTAATAACCTGAACGAAATAAGAATCTTCTGGCTTAGCAGTTGCAGGAGAACCTCTTCCTCCCCTCGCAGGAGCACCTCTTCCGCCTCTTCCGCTCGCTTTCGCTTTAGCAGTTGCTGGGGAACCTCTCCCACCTTTTACTCCACCTTTAGGTTTAGCAGTTGCAGGTGTGCCTCTTCCGCCCTTGGGTTTTTCTGCTTTCTTTGCAGGCTTACCTTTTGCATTGAGATATGCACGAAGCGTTTTGTGTCCAGATTTCTTTAGTTCTTCTTTAGTTACTGCCGCTTTAGCCTTGCCATCTTTACCTATAAAAGTAGCAAGTCCCTTACGTTTTGCTTCTGCTATTGAATATGCTTTTTTGGGGTCTTTCTTTTCTGCCATTTGGTATCACCATTTTTTGCACGACCAGTATCTGGCCGAAAACTTATCTGTCGCTGTATCACATTTGTGACGAGCACGGAATGACTTACGTCTTTCAGGGTTATCCTTCTTGATCTCCATATTCGGATCACCGTAACGAACTATCTTAACCTGATCACCTTTCTTGGCTAGCACGGCAAACTTCTTATTTGCACCGGGAGTACGCTTAGGTTTGTTATATCCACTGAAAGTTTCACCACGGTAAATAAGTCTGCCACCATCAGTACGTTTGACATTTTTAGTTGTTGCCACTGTCACTCCATCCTGCTTCTCTCATGTATTCTTCTGCTTGCATTAAAGAGAAAGACCGCCCATAGCGGTCCTCTAATGCTTCGCGCACATAAAATACATCTGAGTGCGGCACGTGTAAGGTATCTAAAGGAACATTATTTGCAATGCAATCGTATACGGCTTCCATTAAGCCTTCTCTAGCGTACATAGTTATATCTATAGTTTTTGTATTGTCAAGTGTAATTTAGATAAAGCACGAATATATGCTTAAAGAGGAGCGACTAATGCTACATATGATATGTAAGCATCTAAATGTCTTTAACAAGAAAAGTTAAGTAGCAGTTATCTGTGTTGCATATCATATGTATGTCGCTACGCTCCTAAGTTATACCCATTTTCTTTTTTATGTCAAGACAATTTCGCTAAAGGTTATCAGTACCCACTCACATATGCCTCTACATTTGTTTGTGTACGGCGATTTACCCCTATAACTCTACTGAGTATGCAGGCCGGAGGCCGATATTCCGTTTTGTTATAACAGTAAGTTTCTTATAACTTATAGTTCATGTGTGTTTCTGTTCATGTATATAGTGGTTTACAGTTTAAAAAACCTGATCTGTGTATAACTCCATATACGTATACCCCTGCACCCCCGGTGGCCCACGCACACACTGCACGTCACGCTACGCATTGCACACATATGTGCGCATAATGCGCCGTGTATACACGTAATGTGCGCTATGTGCTTGTAAAATCAGAGATTTTTGATCCAAAACCAAGTGATAACAAATCATTTGCTACCCTAAAGGGTAACGGAAAGCACCAAAAACTGTTCCTAAAGGAACAAATCGAGTAGCAAGTATCCCTATGCTAAAGCATAGAAAAGTATATCCCCCCTTTCATACTTTGTATGGTTCATGAGGTCTGGGATTCTCCTAGACCACCATCCACCCTAAAGGGTGAAAAAAAAGTTTGAGATTTTTGTTGACATCTGGAACCAAAAGTCGCCATAGTGGAAAGCGTCGAAACAACGACGACACAAATTCACAACCTAAATACGAGGTATTTAACATGGCAAATCTAGCTTCTGACGTAGTCAAAATGGGTTCTTTCAAAGGCAAGCCTTCAAAGGCTTCAAAAAGAGCTGGTTCCAAAGTCAATGTCGTTGACATTGTCTCTGAAGAAAAGCGTCTTGATCTCTCTAAAAGAGAGACTTGGGCTGTGAAGCGTTTCTTCTCTATTGAGGAAACACAAAGCAAGCAACTCAAAGAGTTGAGAGATATTGGTCAAGTTATACTTGACATTCGGGGTCTTTACGCTGAAGACAAAGTCTTCAATGAAGAGGTCAAAAAGCGTAAGATTGGCAAGATTCCTTACGGAACTCGGTACATCTTGATGTCTCTTGCTGACCTCTGGTCAGAGCTTGAGCCTAAGCTCGGCACCAAAGGTTACACGTCGAAGTCTCCAGAGACTTTGGTCAAAACCCTTCGGGCTGAAAAGCGGGAGAATGGTGAAACCACAGCGAAGCGGCCTTCTAAGAAGAAGAAGTCAAAGTCTTCTGACAAGAAGACTGATCCCAAGATGACAAAAGCACAGCTTTTGCAGATGGTTCAAGCCGGTCTTGACAGTGGATTGATTACTTCCGAAGACATTCGGAAGCTTTACAAAAAGACTGTTAAGTAACAGTCTTCCTACCTGACGACAAGGGGAGCTTTATGCTCCCTTTTGTCGGTTATGAGGTCTGGGATTCTCCTAGACCACTGACAATACGGAGTATTGATTATGAGCTTTATCGTACTACAACTCTCTCCATCTACAATGAAATCTATCTATCCGAAGACTCCATTCCTTTATGGAATGGGTAGGGCATTCACCAAAGCTGATGCTTTGGATTTGCTGAAGGCAGAGAATGGCTATCGGCCTGTCGCCAAGTTCAATGTAAATACATTGGATGAGGTCTTTGAAGTGTCGAACTCCGGCAGAGCCGAACATCTAATTGAGCGCATGGAGCGTATGCATAGCGTAAGCGTAGGCGATATCATCGTAGATGACCGGGAGGCTGTCTGGATTGTGGCACCAGATGGATTCAATCAACTAGCTGAAAATCTGGGGGACGTATTATGCTCCGCATAATTTTTGGAATACTTGGAGCGTCAGGCTTATGCCTGACCTTCGGGGGAGTGAGCATCATCGAGTCAGCGCATGACGTATACACTATGGGCGTAGGCTTCGCCGTGTCTGTAATCGGGCTGATGGCATGTGCGCTGTTCGTATTGGCTAGCTGTGGTCTGGGAGATTCCTAGACCTCAGTTACCGTAGGTAAAATTAGTGCTTGACTTTTGGTTCCAAAGGTCTGTACTATGTAAATCGTTGAAAGGCAGGAGGTTAGCCGTGGCAGTAACAACAGAACAAATTCAGACAGTCAAAGATTGGGGTGTGCGTGTAGGCATTGGCGATGACTTGCTCGATTGCCTTGAGCGCATGAAGGAAACGTATGAGGAGTGTGTCGATACCGGCTTTACTTCAGAAGAGGAGTCGGCATTTCTTGCCGTCTTCAATGGCTTCAACATCATGTTTCATGGTGAGCCACGGTATTTTAACTAAAGTTATCTGGTCTGGGATTGTCCTAGACCGGACTCTCTACGAGGAGAATTGAAATGAACAATGAAAAGCTGAATGTATTTGGTGAGCCTGACGATATCAAGCAGGCGTTGTATTCGTCATGGGTTGAGGTTGAAGGGACGCTACGCATGATTGGTGAACGTCGTGCAGACATGGAGCATGGCTATGCGTCTGCGATTTCGGAGAAGGAATTTATGGTTTTGCTGTCTAGTAGATTGACTAAAGCTAGAAATATGATTGAGGAGTTCGCGCCTAACTATCATCAAGAGACCCTTGAGGGTTGGGGACAAGAGGCGGCAGAAATGAGTCACCCATAGGAGGAGGAATAACATGATTGGATTCGTATACATGACACCCCTGCAACAAGCACGGGCATTGTACGCTGATGCGTACCGTGATGCATGGGGCTGTGAGCCTGAGCATCTATCGCCTGAGAAGTGGAACGACATCAGGTATCTTGAGAATAGTACTGAGGGTCTCATTGATATTGCTATTGATCGTAAGTACAGGGAGCAAACAGCATGAGTAAGCACGTCGAAGTCTACCGCAATCTGCACAATGGCAAGCTGAGTATCCGTGACGCACAGACTAAGCACGTACTAGGTCATGCCTGTCGTGTGTACTTGCACGATTCAAAGTTTGTAGTCTCACAAGCGGGACGTAAGCGTGTCGTCCGTGAGCGATGCAAGAACGTACACGCTGTGGTGCGAGGTGTTCTAGACAAGGTCGGAGTCTTTCAATCATACAAGGGCAGAGACATCACTCCGTATCTTGATGAGCACAGCGTCTTCAATGATGGAGGAGAGACTCCTGCACTCAAACGCCTATACGAGATCAAGTATGACCCGTACAAATTCACTCACTTCTGGCGTGAGGACATAGACGAACCTGTGTACGAGGCCGGTCTGGTGCGCATCATGCCTGAGAGTATCCATGCAGTGAGGATCACCCAATAGGTCTGGGAGAATCCTAGACCAACAGCTACATACTTCGTATGTAAAAAATAGTTGTTGACAAGTGGAACCAAAAGTCTGCATAGTAGAAAAACATTCACTGACCTGAGGAGGTCGCCATGTCTAACACTGTCTACTCTGTCACTCCGCTTGACCCTCGTCAATCGGTAATCACGAAAGCGATTGCTGATGCGAAAGCGTTGGGCATGTATCCCTGTGAGTGGGATCTCAAGCCACACGCTAAGGCTCACGCTGAGCGTTTGAGTAAACTGACCGGAGTTAAGTGGTCAGTGTGTTGGTCTGAACCCATCACTTGGTGGGCGTAACGATTCTCTCCTTGCCCGCTTCGGCGGGCTTTTTTTTAAGCATCAAATGGAGGTGCAACATGGGTAAGTTATTAAACACAAACGGTGGCAACACCAAAGTGCTAAAGTCGATGAAGACCAAGCTAGGTACTGACCTGATTCGTATCGCATCGCTGAGCATGATGCCTAACGATACGGTGTGTCCGTCCCGTACTATCGCAGGGTGCAAGAAGCCATGCCTGTTTACATCTGGCCGGGGCGTAATGTCTAACGTAGCCGAAGGCCGTAAGCGCAAGACTGATTGGTTCATGGCTGATCGTGATGGGTTCCTCGCACAGCTACGCAAAGAGATGCACTCGTTCATCCGTACTTGCAAGCGTCAGGGTGTCAAGCCTGTGTTCCGCTTGAACACGATATCGGATGTGCAGTGGGAGACATTGCTTGATCTTGAGGGCGAGTTCGGTGAGGCGTTTTTCTACGACTACACCAAGCTGGGTAAGCGTTTGCATAAGCGTATGCCTCGCAACTACAAGCTGATGTTCAGCTTCTCACCGAAGCCTGAGTTCTGGAATCAGGTCGAGCTTGCCTTGGATACTGACGTGCCTATGGCTGTCGTGTTCCGTGGTGAATTGCCTAAACGATTCCTTGACCGTGACGTTATCGATGGTGACGTGTCAGACATTGCCAATGTGCAAGCAGGCAAGGTGATCGTTGGCCTACGTGCCAAGGGTGACGCATTGGGTGAAGCAGGTGACGCATTCACTGTTGATACTGCTAATCTGATATCAGGTCTGGGATTCTCCTAGACCACAATACAAGAGAGGAAATAAACTATGAACACTATATTTACAGCAACAATCGAGGTCGAAGTCGAGGTAGATTTGGATGCATTAGGTACATCACCTGACGAGATACGTCAGGACATGGGTAAAGAGCCGTGGGACAAAGTCGAGTATCGCGAACTGGAAGAATACATAAACAGTTATTGGTCTCTAGAAGAACTCATTGAGAATGGCGTTGTCCAAACAGCAGAGTATAAAAAGGTGGTATGGCAATGAGTACAACAACGATTGACTTGACTCCCTCGTGGGAGACAGCCGCACGTATCTACTGTCAGGTTCTTCAGAATCCTGATGCAGGTGCAGTGGCTAAAGAGGATGCACAGGCTGACCTGATTCGCTTGGGTCAGTATGTGGATAGGATGCAAGCAATGCGTAAGGAGAATGACGATGACTAAGTACACAGCACAAATCCATTACAAGGATGATCTCGATAGACAACGCATGAGAATCTTACCTGTATTCAAGACCATTGCCAACGTCAAAGATTGGGTACTGCGTACCCATGCGAACATGGACAATGTCCGGGAAGTATGTATCCTTAAGATCAGCACTCGCACGGGGCGCAGAAAGATTCATGGGTACTATGATTGGGATGGTAAGAGGCTAACTCTCAATAAGGGTAGGGATGCTTGGGTACACAACGTGTTCTATGGACTCAACTAAATGAGTGTTGACACAGAGTCAATGGATCTTACTTGGGCTGATTGCATGAAAATATTAAGCGCAATCAAAGCCGCGAGATATAAGATCAATAAAAAGCGGGAAGCGGATCAGAGGAAAGGTAGATTTCCACCGGAAGGTCGTGCAGACATTAATTTGCTCCACCTTGAACAATATGATGACCTCTTTAACCGGG
>Ga0160423_10004261_pt1 | contig 11773 bp, 12 predicted proteins | sample CRUFie14St8metaG_FD_108191 | JGI IMG/M metagenome (GOLD analysis project Ga0160423, IMG submission 108191) | Marine microbial communities from the Costa Rica Dome - CRUD Field 142mm St8 metaG | ecosystem: Environmental > Aquatic > Marine > Oceanic > Photic zone | place: Costa Rica: the Eastern... | reverse complement strand
GAGTTAGCGACCAAAACAATTCGGGAACATATCCGCCAATCATGCTCGTTATTCCTACCATTTTTGATTCTGCTAAATTCACTTCTGAATCTTGTATGCCCATTAACCAAACTTTGATTCCGGGATATTTCTCTAATGTTGGCCAAAGTAATTGGATTGCAACCTTCAATTCCCTTCTGTGTTCTTCGTATGCATGAGGATGCACTGTTGAGAATGTGTCAGGGATTTCAAAAGCTTCGAGTACAGTTTCTAAGTTCCAGCCGTATGTTATTGACGCCATTTTTTGTCCTTGTTGGCAACAGTGTATAAACTAATAGAGAAAATAGCCTGTAATGGCAATTTAAATCCGGTAAAATATACGACCTATGTGAGGCATTGGAATCCACATAATTCGTATCAAATATGTTACCTAAAAACCACATTTGATATGATGTAATTCATAGCGGTGATTATGGTTGAGAGATTCATGGTACAATCTCGCTCCCCATTTGAGATCTACCACATACTGACAAATCTCGAGAACTCGCCAACAACCGAGGTTGAATCTGAGCTCTTTCTTCCCAAAGGCGAGGGTCCGTTTGGATGCATTATTGCACTGCATGGGAGTTTAGGATGGGGACAACATCACCAAGACCACATCAATGAATGGCTTGAGTCAGGGCTCGCAGTTTGCAAGGTGAATTCATTTGCTGCGAGGTCGATAGATTCTACTGTCAACGATCAACTCTCAGTTACTCATTCAATGATGCTTGTCGACGCGTTCTCGGTTCGTGATAAATTGGCAGAAAATCCTTCAATTACCAAAATAGGTATCGCCGGTTGGAGCCTTGGAGGTACTGTGGCTTTGTACTCAGCCTGGCAGCCGATTATAGAGAAACTCGGAACTCCATTTGATGCTCATTTGCCATTTTATCCTGCTGCTCATCTTCGTCCCGATGTGCAAAGTTGGGTGGAATCTCCAATTTTGATTCTTCATGGCGAAGCAGACGATTGGACTCCACTTCATTTTGTTGAGGGTCTTATGCCCCAATTACCAAATGCGAGATTACATGTTTATCCGAAAGCTCATCACTCATTTGATAGTGAGAAGGAATTTACTTACCTCCCCAAAGCTGTCCATATAAAGAGACGTACAGTGAAAATTGCCAAGAACGGCTACATGTCAGGCAAATTATTCCCCGGCCTACATCTTCCTTTGAACCAACGCTGGCAAAGGCGCTGGATAATTCGCATATTGCGAAATAGGGGTGCTCACGTTCAAGGTAACCAAGTTGCCAGAGAGGATTCCTTGGTAAGGGCTAGAAAATTCTTCAAGGATAACCTGAATTAGCAGGTTTATATTGGTCTTAGTTTAGCGATTGTCCTGTTGACATCAATCAACTGGAACATGATAACATTGAACAACCAACCCTGTGCCTTGCCCACTCAGGTCGTTTTTGAAACCATTTTTCTTCCATTTCTGGTTGCTCATCATACGGCTGCTTTAGCAAATTGTGAAGTTCGTGGCAAATTGAATAATCTTCTTGTTCTGCTGCATCTATAGCTAATTGAGCCATCCAGTTTCTCAGTACATACTTTGGATTGGCCCTTAACATAGTACTTCGGTCTGGTTTTCCATCTACTCGTTGCCACCACTTACTTAGCCAATCGTTCCATTCAGTCATGGGTATGGTTTCAGGGTCATAGAAGGCCTGGGAAATTAACTCAGCATCCGGTTTGTCAACATGGCAAAGCACTCTGAAAAATATAGTCATATCAGTTTCAACCTGTTGTAGTAATTCATTCAATTCAATCACTAAAGCTTCATCCGACTCTTGGAAATTTTTAATCCCGAGTTTTTCTCCCCAGTTGGTATTTTGGAATTCAATGTACTTGTTTTCATAATGTTCTAAAACAGAATACAGGCTTTCAACATCATTGATTAACGGGGCTATTGCCTCGGCAAGGCGGGCAATATTCCAAGCACCGATTTGAGCTTGTTGTCCATATCTGTAGCGTTTGGTTGATGCATCTGTTGTATTAGGGGTCCAATTTGGGTCATAATCCTCAAGCCAGCCGTAAGGACCGTAATCTATTGTTAAGCCATGGATTGACATGTTATCAGTGTTCATAACGCCGTGGACAAAGCCAACACGCATCCAGTGAGAAATCATTTCTGCAGTGGTCTCAGCGACATGCTTCAGCCAGTGCAAAATGCCCGCATCATCGTTGACTGAGTGTTGCGGAAAATGGTGTTTGATAGTATGTTGCAATAAAGTGCGTAGAATATCATGATTACCGTCAGCAGTGTGTATTTGAAAACTACCAAATCGTATGAAACTGGGAGCAACACGACAAACTACAGCGCCAATTTCTGGGGCTGGATTGCCATCATACATCACGTCTCTTACCACAGTGTCTCCTGTAGTGACCAAAGAAAGAGCCCTGGTGGTTGGAACATTTAGATGAAACATCGCTTCACTACAGAGAAATTCTCTTATCGACGAGCGAAGCACTGCTCTTCCGTCAGCAAAACGTGAGTAGGGAGTTCTACCTGCTCCCTTTAGTTGTAATTCTAGAGTTTCAGTCGGTGTCTTTACCTCGCCAAGAGTTATTGCTCTGCCGTCACCTAATTGATGCGCCCAATTGCCAAATTGGTGCCCACCGTATCGTTGGGCATATGGTTGCATGCCTTTAACGACCTTGCCGCCGCCAAGTACTCTACCATCGGTTTTGTTTAAATTCAATATTTCTGCCATTTCTGCTGACCAAAGCCTAAGTTTTGGATTGACTGGTTCAGTTGGCTGTACCTTCGACCAACATGCGCCGGGAACCTGACGAGGCTTACCCCCTACCTCCTTATCACCGGGTGTTTCATCGATAAAACGGCTACTCCAAGTGAGTGACTCCAGTTTAGCCATATCTAATGCAACTCCGTTTGTATATTGAATGTGTGGTTTAATTCGCATTGGCTAGAATTGTCTCATTTGCTTGTGAAGCACTGACAAATAGATCGCAAAAGGCATCTATGGTATGACCAATCGGCTCTGAATAGCCACCTCCCATGAAGACGACTGTAGGGATTGAGTCTCTAATGACATAATCAAACACCAAATCGTTTCTTAATTTCATTCCTTCTCTGGAGACATTCAACTTACCCAAAGAATCGGTAGTCAGGCCGTCAACGCCAGCTTGGAACAGGATTAATTCAGGCTCAAATTCCGTTGTTAGTTCCAAGGCTTTCCGCACCATTTTGAGGTAAGCTGCATCTTCTGCTTTAGGTGGTAATTCTAGGTCATAATCACTAATCGATTTACGGAATGGAAAATTTTGTTTGCAGTGAATGGATATGGTCAAAACCTCCGGAACATTTTGCAGTATTGTCGCAGTACCATCGCCTTGGTGAACGTCGAAATCAAGGATGGCTATCTTAGAGATTCCGTACTTCTTAATGGCAATCATCGAGCATACTGCTAAGTCGTTAAAGATGCAATAACCTGAGCCAAAGTCAAAATGAGCGTGGTGAGTGCCACCCGCCATATTTCCTGCAATTCCACCATGATTGACTACCCGCTCAAGCGCTGATATTGCTCCTCCAACGAGCAGTAATGTTCGCGGGATTATTTCTGGAGTCCATGGGGTTAGACCAATTCGTTTAACCTCCTTTTCGGTAAGGTTCTGATTAAGAAAATTGTCAACATAATATGGGTCATGAGCCATGGTCAGTTCACTCCGAGACGCTTCCTTTGGCTCCATGATGTCAAATTTTGTTCCAAGTTCAGTTGTTGTTAATCGATTAAGCAGTTTCGTATACCTATCTCTTGGAAATCTTGCTTTAGGATGGATACCATTTGTGTATAACGGATGGTACCAAATCGGTAGGGTGTACTGTGATTTATTGTTTGAATCTGGCGTAATGAGTGACATCATGCTTCACCCAAGCATTCAGAAATATTTGTTGCCGAGATATTGACACAGATGCTCTGTAAATTCAATGTCTGACGGCGAAAAAGCAGCCGGATAGTCTGAATCCAAATCCAAAACTGCAACAACATCACCGGTGGTGCTTTTTACTGGTACCACTACCTCACTCAGCGTAGAGGAACTACAAGCGATGTGTTCGGGTCTTGCGTGTACATCCGGAACATCTTGTGTTTCCCCGGTTTTGGCGGCGGCTCCACAGATTCCTTTATCGAAAGGAATTACCAAGCAACCGTGCCCACCTTGATACGGACCAATTTTGAGTAGATTAGGTTCCACGGTTCGATAAAAACCAGTCCAGTGAAAGTGTTCGAATGAATTATGTAATTCACATACTACAGTAGACATTGCAGATACCCAGTCGTCCTCGTCTTGGAGTAGAGATTTTATCCTTGCAAACACATCATCATGAATTGACATGTTGTTAGATTAATCTGCTAATATTTGAGAACTTGCTTTATTCCTACGATTTAGTTGTATCATAATAAGCCAGACCACGGCTAAAATAGCAAGGTTGGTGAACCATACAGTCGGGTCTGACCATCTCGTTCCATCATATCGCCAATCGGAAATAGGGTGAAATACAGGCGTTGGAAAAAATTGTGCGGTGTGTGATGGGATATCGGTAATGATATTGAGTAACCATGGCAACCAGATGAGAAATGCTTGCTTCTTTGCGCTCATGCTAGCAATGTAGAATCGACTAATGATTTTCGGTGTACCGTAACGATTGAGATAATACCACGTAACAAGGAATCCAATTGTTACAGTAACTGCGCTGTGGCTCCATTGGTATATTTCCCATGAGAGCGGATGAAAATCTTCTGTTGTTGTTGTATCGTCAACGCGTGGATTACGGTGGCCGGTAAATAAGGAAATAATTGTCACTGGCAAAAAAGCCATCAAGTCGGGAATTACGCCCATTGCGCCAGAAAATCGAGCTTTTATCTTGCCGTGAGTTACTGCCATTCCCCAAAGCCAATGTGATAGTACATCCATAACACTACTCCTCCTCTAACTGGCTAAGGAAATGAGTAAAGTCTTCTTCTGTATCGAACTCTAGTACTAGTGGTGATATTTCTTCACAGTCTTGGCATTGGTATTGTTGCCCAGTCATAAAGCCAAGATAGGGATATACTCTAATGCTGTGGCAGAACATGCAAGCTCTAAATGACACAACCAAACCACCGATTCATAGTATTTGATTTATTGTCGCACATCCTCAAAACAACTGTTTATATCACCACAGTGGAATCACGCTCTATGGCAAGAGAATGCAACATAGACGCTAGAGGTAAGTTTGTTAGATTATTAGGCGGAACCTTTTCACTTGCTTTCGGCCTTGTTTTAGCCACTCTTCTATTGTTAGACATCCTGACAACAAATTGGCTAACTATCTCTTCAGTAATAGGGTTGTTTTTTGGTGGCGCTTTGGGAATCTATGAAGGACGCTCTGGATGGTGTGTTGCAAGAGCAATGGGAATTTGGACACCAATTTGAGAATCGGTCGAATTTGCGGGGTTAACAAACCCTACTTTACGGCAATTACCATAGGTTATGTTTATACCATAATCAATTAATTTTACTGTGATGGGGTGCACTTTATGGAGCGTGAGCAAGAGACATTAAGTGATAATTTTGCTGGTATTGTGTTGAAAGAAGTTTCAGACGGTCAACCAATTAAGGAACAATTGACATTAGAGCTGAAAGCTAAACCGATCGTCGATGATGACGAATCTTTTGCTAATCTCGCTTCACGAATAGTCGATGAAGTGATATCTAATCGTTCTGCGAAATCACTAGCCAAACAAGTACTAGAACAAGCAGGTATCACTCAAAACAATGAGGTCGCTGAACCAAAAATATCCAGTGGCCATTTAACGCATGTAGGGCGACGTGCGAGTAAATTATCGAGGAAACAAAACTATTCTCAATCACTGAGAATTAGAAGAGTCAAGCGAAATATTAGGGGCCCGCCACCCAATTTGCGTAGGATGGGTGCCCCAAAAGCCACTAGAAATAGACCCGCTTTAGGCATGGAGGATGAACAAAGTCGTTCAGCCCGAGATTCAAATAACAAACGTGGGAGAATTAAGAAGAAGCGCAGGTTGTTTGGCAGATAATTCTACAAATTGTCAAAAAGGGAGACCTTTTCGGGTCAATAAGTGGTAGTAATGGACATAGCAAACCCTACTGAAGAACATGCAATGCTCCGCTCGATGATTAGAGACTGGGTAGAGGAATATGTTGAACCCCAAGCATTCGAACATGACAAAAAAGAATTATTCAATTTAGAGTTATTAAAATCGATGGGTGAACTTGGTTTATTGGGAATCAGTGCGCCTGAGGAATACGGTGGAGCAGGTCTAGACGCCACTGCTTGTGCGATTGTTCACGAAGAGTTATCTGCCTCAGACCCAGGTTTTGCCCTTGCTTACCTTGCACACGCAATGCTGTTTGTCAATAATTTAGCATACAACGGCAACGAAGAACAGAAGGCCAGGATTTTGCCGAAAGTATGCTCGGGTGAATGGATTGGAGCAATGGCAATGTCAGAGCCTGATGCTGGAACAGATGTTCTAGGTCTGTCAACTAATGCTGAACAGCAAGCAGATGGAACTTGGAAATTAAACGGACGCAAAATGTGGATTACCAATGGCTGTTTGGATGAAACCGGAACGCCAGCAGATGTGGTATGGGTTTATGCTCGAACAGGAACCGATGAGAAAGGCAGAGTACAATTGTCTACCTTCCTAGTAGAAGCTGGGATGCCGGGTTATTCAGTCGGGCAGAAAATCTACGATAAAACCGGAATGCGAGCATCTAATACTGCGGAATTAGTATTTGATGACTGTATTTTGCCGGCAGAAAATTTAGTAGGTGCACGTGGTGAATCGCTAATTCACATGATGTGTAATCTCGAAGTCGAGAGATTGACGCTTGGCGCCATGTCTCTTGGCATTGCGCGAAGATGTTTAGCAGAAATGAATCAATATGCTACAGACAGAACCGCATTCGGTCACCAGATTCGAGACTTCGGACAAATCCAGCAACATATTGGTAACTCTTGGGCCAAGTACCGAGCAATGCGATCTTACATCTATGATACTGCGGCTAACATGACGCTTGGAAAAGCAGGTCACAGGTTAGATTCCGATGGAGTCAAATTGTTTGCTGCAACAGCCGCTAAGGAAATTGCTGACTCGGCGATACAAGTTTTGGGTGGCTACGGTTATGTCGGTGAATACCACGTTGAACGGTTGTGGAGAGATTCGAAACTACTGGAAATTGGCGGCGGAACAGTCGAGTCGCACCAGAAAAACATTGCCAAGGACTTGGCGAAAAACCCTGAATCGATTGATAACTAATTAATCGCTTTTTAATCCAACTAATTTCTTGGTTGAGGTCCATGCTGAAGCGATCATACTTGATGCGAATAACAACCCAACCGCAATGACTGTGCCCCAAATCCATACATTCGAAACTGTAGTCATTGTTTCATCATTAACCATTAGTCCAAAAGTAGTAGTAATTCCAACAGCAATTGAGGTTTGGAACATGAGTAGTTTTGGTAACTGTAGCGCTTTTGAGGACTTTCCAAGTCGTTGTAGAAGGTAGTATGACCAAGTCAATGCACCGATGCCCCATATTGGTATTTCTGCTGGGTAACTATCTACGATAAGTATCGCATTATCTGATAGAAACTTGTCAATTCCAAACAAAACCACAATCCAAACTAGGCTTGCGCCTAACAGATGGATTACCTCTCTCATCACCGGAGATGGTTCGATTTTTTCTGGGGTTGGGTTATCACTTTTAATCGGCAATTTTATTTTCTTGCTTTCTGTTGTGCTAACATTTCTTACCCTGCGTTCAACAGAATCAAGTCGCTCAGATAACCTTTGCATTTCTTCAACAATAGAAATCATGGTCTCATTCTGTTCTGCAACAATTTCCATTTTTTCATCTTCAAATTCTGGAAGTGTCACCATTGGTGGAACATCATCCATTAAACCATCTTGACCAATTTCTTGCTTAGCGTTGGAAATTTTCTCTTGTGCTTTTTGATTGCGCTTTTCTTTATGTTTGGCAACACTAGTTTTTATTGATTCGTTAGTGTTAGAAATCATTGTTTTGGTACTCTTAGCAACCTTTTGGGATAACTCGCTCAAACGCTGTTTTGTCAAATTAAGCTTGTCAGTCATAGAATCGACTCGCTCCGAAGCCATGGTAGTCCTACCTATCGATTGTATGTTAAATGATTTGTCTACATTAGGTTATTTTTGCGTCAATCAGTTCGCATTGTCGTCAAGGTTTGCTTCTTTGACCGCTGATTTTGTTTCACAATTCCAATATGTAATACCGCTTAATGTTAGCATTGCCCAAACGATTATTGGTGGTGCAAGTTCGATATCGAATGAGAACTTATAGAGAAAAGGTGGCTCAAAATTGACACTAAGATCAAAATTATTCGCTGGGTTTGCAACGAGTGTAACTAGAATCCAAACCAGTGTTGCACCAGCAATCGTTGCAGTAAGACGTGCTTGTGTTTGTCCTTCAGTCATAAAATATATGCTGGCAAGAACTACGGAAATAACTAATCCATAGGAGGCTGCTTGGAACTCAACACTATCAAAATCTGTGGTTAGTAGGGGCACTAATGTTCCAACTATGGTGTGCGAAATCAATACTACTAATAGCCAAAATTTCGGGTTGAGGATTTTTCTTAAATCCATATCTAGAATGTTTTTTATCGAACTCATCTTTGTTCCTCCGAAGAAATTTCTACAGGTATTTTGGTATTTTGTGTGGCCGCTTGGTCCTTTTTAACGAATCGACGTGCACCGAATATTAGTGCCATGGCAATGGTAGTGGTGAATAATAACAGAAGTGCTTTGTTTCCATCTATAGTTGATTCAGTTCCAGCCTTATTATTTTGGTTATTTTCAATCAAGTTTTCATTAGGTAAGAATCCAGCATATTTTGGGTTTCTATCTAAAATATCGATGAATCCGTCATTATCATCATCTAAATCAGCATTGTCTCCAATCCCATCTCCGTCTGTGTCCTGCCACTCGCTAGAATCCATTGGAAATGGATCAAAGATGTCGTTGACGCCATCATTATCATCGTCAAAGTCTAGCTCATCTGGCATGCCATCACGGTCAAAGTCTAACGATGATTGAGGGTTGTTAGGAAAAGCGTCATCGATGTCAAGTATCCCATCATTATCATCATCATCATCAGCATTGTTGCCAATTCCGTCATTGTCGGTGTCAAACCATTCTTCGGCATTAAGCGGAAATGCGTCTTCAGAATCTGCATAGCCATCATTGTCGTCGTCGCTATCTGCATTATCTCCGACTGCATCACCGTCAAAATTACTGGACTCAGTTTGGTCGAACGGATAATAATCCAAGGAGTCAACTACGCCATCGTTATCGTCATCATCATCATCTTCGTCTGGAATTCCATCATCATCATTGTCATTCACAGTTTCAAATTGCTGAGTATCAGAGTCTTCAGAATCTACGATGCCGTCATTATCATCATCTTGGTCTGCATTATCGCCAATTCCATCTCCATCATTATCCGAATGTTCAGTTGAGTCATTTGGGAATGCATCTTGAGAATCTATGTAGCCGTCGTTGTCATCGTCATTATCAGCATTATCGCCGATTCCATCATTATCGTTATCGTACTGTTCGTTGGCATTGAATGGGAAGGCATCGAATTGATCATCGACTCCATCATTGTCGTCGTCAGGGTCTGCATTATCGCCTAAGTTATCTCCGTCATAATTTGCGTGCTCATTAGGGTCATAAGGAAACGCATCTTCGTTGTCTAGATAAGTGTCATTATCATCATCGGTGTCAGCATTATCGCCAATTCCATCGCTGTCAAAATCATATTGTTCAGAGGCATCTAACGGGAATGCGTCATACATGTCATCTACGCCATCATTGTCATCATCGGAATCTGTATCGTCGTTTTCTCCGTCACCATCGGTATCGGTTGGTAAAGTCCCTCCGCCTCCGTTGTTGCCACCGTTTCCTGAACCTGAACCTGAACCTGAATCGTCATCGTCATCATCATCCTCATCGTCGTCGTCATCGTCGTCTTCATCATCTTCGTAATCATCGTTTCCTTCGCATTCACCAGGATAGTCATCGTCACTAGGGTCATCTTCTTCATCCCACTCACAGCGACTATCAGCATTACATGAAGATTCGCTTGTGTAAGTATTTTCGCAAAAATCATCGTTGTCGTCATCGTCTCTAGCGCTTGTCATCAAGGCCTCAACACCGTCTGCTTCTTGCAAACTGATGGCTATGTTTGAACCAGCAAGTAACAACATTATCATTGATACAAGTGAAATTAGTGGAGTTTTAGTCATAGGCGACGAATGTTTCCACAAACCTGCTACATTTAGTAATTATCCTTAGGGGGCCCGAAATATTCTTAGGTGTCCCTAATTCGTAGCAAGTCGATGGAAGGTTGTGATATTTGTGACAGCCACATTGAAACGAGATGGGCAACATGTCCTGCTTGCAGTGATAGCGATCTTAATGCACAGTCAATGAACTTATCAATAGTCAACCTTGTAGAAAATTCGGATTATCTTGAATATCAAAGGAAAAAGCAAAAAAAATCCAAGAAAAAAGTAAAATCAGAGTGCTGTGAAAAATACAAAAGGCGAAATAAATCAGCTTGTAAAAGATGTCCGTTGTCTGAAACTGTTCGTTCGCAAAATCAGATTGATATTTTTAGGCAACTTTAAACATTGTAGAGTGAGAATTATGAGCATGGGAACTGATGGTGGGGCTGGCAATGCAAACCCAAACGTTTCACCGGATGGTACTTCCCACCCTACATCTGCTACTCAATTTCAAGCATATTACCCCACCCAAACTCCAACCCCAACTTTCTCCGACAAGCTGGGTGAAATTACTGGACATCCATTATCAAAACAAGTCGTTGATTTTGTTAAACAGAAGAATATCATATACGCAATCGCAGTCGGTGCCTTGTTAGTCTCTGCTGTTGTTATCATCTTCATGATACCTCAATCGACAGAACCAATTGAGGGAACTTGGTTAAAGTCAGATGGTCAAGAGTTGGAGTTTGAATCCAACGGTGACTTTTCAAACGAAATCTACCCCGGTTCAACATGGTCAATTGATGGAGATATTTTGACAATGTTTTCGACAGTTCAGGTCATTGAAAATCAACAATCTTACACTACAATAATTGTTCAAACGGTTGAAATCTCTTTTACCGATGATGAGCAGGCTATGTGGTGGATTTGGAATTCGGTTACTATTGACGACGAAGAGCAAGAATTAGCCGAAAACTCATGTTCTCTTTTACTAAAAACTTCAACTGCTAAGAACAGCTTCGAGTACGGAATTAATGCACCTAATTATGAATCGGACAAACCGTCTTTATGTCAATAGCCAACTGGAACGGGGTCAATCATCCGCCAGAGATACCAAGATGCAGCAGTTCTGTACGGTGACCAGCGCTCAGCAATTTTTTCAATAGAATCTTTTGACTCGACCTCTGGGACTAGTATTTTCACTGCTTTGACTAAGCCAATGTCGCCAATACTGAATATATCAGGACGCATAAAAGAGAACATCAACATCATCTCAGCAGTCCAAGGGCCAATCCCGCGAAATTTGACAAGATGTTGTTTGATTGCCCCGTCTGTCATATTACTCCAGTCTTGATTGAGCAGTGTTTCTGAAACTCTTGCAAGTCCGTAGATGTAACTGGCTTTCGGCCTGGTTAATCCACAAGAAGCCAGTTC
>Ga0160423_10004260_pt1 | contig 11774 bp, 6 predicted proteins | sample CRUFie14St8metaG_FD_108191 | JGI IMG/M metagenome (GOLD analysis project Ga0160423, IMG submission 108191) | Marine microbial communities from the Costa Rica Dome - CRUD Field 142mm St8 metaG | ecosystem: Environmental > Aquatic > Marine > Oceanic > Photic zone | place: Costa Rica: the Eastern... | reverse complement strand
CGGTGTGCAACGGATCATGGTGACCAGCGACCCTGGGTTGTACGACACCGATGCCGATGGCCTCTCTGACTTCATCGAGTTCAGTGAACTGTGCGATACCGGTTCGAACGCCTCCAACCCCGACACGGACGGTGACGGACTCGGTGATCAGGCCGAGGCCCTGTCCGGTTTTACATGGGAAGGAGAGTCCTACTTCACCGATGCCTGCATGTTTGATACCGACAATGACGGCTTGGAAGACGGTGAGGAAGTGATCGCAGGACAAGACAACTTCCTGACTCACGCCAACAATTCGGACACCGATGATGACGGCCTCAAAGACGGCAACGAGGTGCTCTTTGTGCCTCGACCTTTCCAAAAGCCGACCAACCCACTCATCAACGACACAGATGCGGACGGAATGCTGGACGGCTGGGAGATGCAGGTCAAGTCGGCAGAAGACAACACCAATTCGCACAGCCTGTGGGTGGCTGCAAGCTCGTGGTCTCGCCCAGGCTGCGAATCGAGTCAGACCAACAACTGCCTCATGGAACCAGGCGGGTACATGTGGCAAAATTACCTCGGCGGATTCGTTCTCGAAGCGAAGTACGAAGTCTGGCAGATGAACCTCAGTGGATTTACCATCCCTGCCAATCCACTTTGCGATGGATGCTCGGGCCGTTGGGCCCTCGACCCGTCGCTGGATTCCTTGGCCGACGCCAACTACGACGTCGATAACGACTCGCTCATGAATTCGGCTGAGGCGCCAGATCGCTGGAACACGAATCCTGTGGACGACGACACGGACCAGGACCAGTTGCCCGACGGCTGGGAAGTGCTCTACAGTCAGTTGGCCCTCGAACGCGGTCTGGTCGACAACCTGTCGATTGCGTCCACTGGCGCCCGCGGCGTGATGGATCCGTCCATGGAAGACAGCGACCTCGACGGCATCAATGACGGCCTAGAAGATCCTGATCGCGACGGGCTGAACCGTAGCGGTCTGGTGAAGAAGTACTGCCCAGGATACGACGACCCCACCAACAGCAAGTGTCACATCAGCCCCGACACACCAGATGGTGTCCGCTTCTACGACAACCTGGAGAATTACACGAATTTCGAAGAATTCCAAAACGGAACGGACCCTGTGACCAACGACACGGACGGAGATGAATGGAACGACGGGCCTGAGGTTTACTACCAAGATCACGACAACGACGGGATGGCCACCGGGTGGGAGTACCACTTCGAATTCGACCCGTACGATGCTGCAGACCGTATGGTGGATACCGACGGTGACGGGCACGTCAATTATTGCGAATACAAGTGGGACACCAACCCAAGGAACCCCTTGTCGTTCCCAGGTCAAGGCCAGTTGTGCGATCCATTCGCTGAGTGAGCAGGCGGCGTCATGATGGTCCAGGCACGGGTCATTGTTCTCATTGCCGTGCTCCTCTTGCCATGTGTCCCTTTTGCACCCGCAGAGGAGACAACCTCGGGTCAGTTTTCCTTCAATCACGCACATGGTGAGGTTCACACAAGTGGCGTGTTCGAATTAACCGGTACGTCGACAATACCCCTCAATTCCGTCACGTGGCAGCTCATCGATGCCTCAACAGGGATCGTGCTCTTCGACGGCTCCTATCTGGACAAAGTCACTCCAAGTGGTGATGCTATGTGGACGTGGTCGCACAATCTTTCCGTCGTTGATGCGGGATGTTCATGCAGATTTGTCGTCGATTTCGGAGTAGATCACGTTCAACCGTCTGAGTTGGTGGTGTTTTTTGGAAGCGCTTTTGCATGGGCGCCTGTTTGGTTGTCACAGCCTCTGGATGACGTTGTCTTTACAGATTCTGGAAATCGGTCCTTCGAACTCCCTGTTGTTTTCCCACCTGATCGAGCGAATGGTTCTGTGGTTGAGATGGAGCGATGTCCCTCGAGCAGCGGTGGCGTGTGCAAATCTCCCGCTTCACTTCTGAGCGCTGATCTCACACAAGATGGCTCGTCCACCTTTGTCGAACTTGTACCCCAAGAATGGATGCCTGAAGGCCATTGGTCCGTCACTTCGGTGACGGTCGTCGATAGCGTCCTTTCTCGGTCTGCTTCCTTGTCATGGCACGTCCTGCATGACAAAACTGCTCCAGAAGTCTCCATCGAATCTGCTTCTTCGGCGAATGAGTCCGACCGTGTCTTGGTGGTGGTCAACGCAACCGATGCCACAAGCGAGTTGGTGTCGTTGGTCGACTTACGAGCCACCTCACCAAACGGGGCAGTTACCGTTCTGGATGCTCTTGCAAACAGCTCGGAATTCACCATTCAGCCTGAGGTGGCTGGCACATGGGACATCGTAGCAACGGTTCGAGACGGTGCCGGTTTGACTCAAACGGCCCACCATGCATTGAATGTCGTAAACCTCCCTCCAGTAGCGGGCCTTCGTCTCAACGGCGCTGTGCTCGAAAACGGCGATGTGCTCCAGGTCAAACTCGGGCAACCCTTGGTCCTTGATGCCTCGACGTCAAGCGACACACCCAGTGACATGCTGCGCCTCAACCACGTGTGGTGGATTGGGGAAGACCTCCGTCTTTCAGGCGTGGAACAACTGACTGGCGATAGATTTCAGGAAGCAGGGACATTTGAGGTTCGTCTCGAGGTTGTGGACGACGACGGTGCAATGACGGACATCGCCTTCACACTCGAGGTAGTGGACGATGCCGCACCGCTTCGAGATGCTGTGGTGGTTGGCCCCCTCGTCCTGGTCATCATTGGCCTTGGTTTTGCAGGTCTGTTTTTCGTTCGCCATCGCAAAGACCGGGCCAACATCCCAACGTGGCCAAGCGAGCCTGAACACTGAACTTACGAGCAACGCTTGATAGCATGTCGCCTCCTCCTACGACCATGTTCGCCGGGGTCTTCAACGACCTGCCCCCCGCACCGGGTGCGTTCAGCAAAAGCGAGGTTCGTGCGCGTCAAGCAAGGCTGACCTCAGGTTTGTCCACAGACACGCTAATCTTGCTCCCAGCACCCCACGAATCCACTCGGTCGAACGACGTTCACTACCGCTATCGGACATCGTCTGATTTGGTGTACTTGACCGACTGGCATGAGCCCGAATCAATGGGATACGCGTTCCACGATGGGAGCAGTTGGTTGTGGGGTCTTTGCGTCCAACCAAAGGACACCCTCAAGGAAATCTGGGAAGGCCGCCGCCTTGGTGCTGAAGGCGTTCTTGCCCTTGGCATGGTGGACCGTACTCACAGCATTCACGATCGTGACGATGTGGTCCGCGACCTTCTGCAGAACGTCAGTCGCGTCCTCCTTCGCCAAGGCATCGACACGTCGCTGGACGAATTGGTTCGTGTCGCCATGACCGAACGCTCACGTCCCCGGCAGCAACTCGGCACTGGCCCAGTGGCCCTTGAGGACCCAAGCGCCCGAATCGCTGAACTTCGGCTGAGAAAGTCGGCCGAAGAGGTGGCCATGATGCGTCACGCGGCAGAGATTTCTGCGCGTGCTCACGTTGCTGCGATGAAGCTCCCATCGCAGGGCCTTAACGAGCGTCATCTCCAGGCTGTGGTCGAAGGCGGTTTTGTTTATGGCGGAGGTGACGGGTGGGCGTATCCCTCGATCGTCGGTTCAGGTGTGAACGCCACCATTCTCCACTACACCGTCAACAATCAACCGTGCAATCTTGGCGACGTCGTGCTGATTGATGCCGGCACTGAATACCAAGGCTATGCATCAGACATCACGCGATCATGGCCTGTCGGCGGTCGGTTCTCGGAGGCACAACGGGAACTGTACACCATCGTCCTTGATGCCCAAAAAGCTGCCATCGATGCCTGTCGGGTGGGGCAACCCTACAATGCGCCGCACGAATCAGCAAGGCGCGTTCTCGCTGAAGGCCTCATCTCCATTGGAGTCATCAACCAAAGCGTGGATGAAGCGCTTGATCTGGAAACCGGTGAGCTTCGATGGTGGTACATGCACAACACCGGACATTGGCTCGGGCTCGATGTGCATGATGTGGGGATCTATCGTCCCAAAGGCGAACCGCGTCTGCTGGAAGCTGGCATGGTGCTCACCGTGGAGCCAGGTCTGTACTTTGGTGCATGGCGTCCTGACGTGAGCTGTCCTCCAAAGTACGCCGACATCGGCATCAGGATCGAGGACGATGTCTTGGTCACTGAAGATGGCCCAGTGGTGCTCTCAGACGCATGTCCAAAGGAGTTGGACGAGATAGAAGCAATCGTCGGGGCGTGAAGCTGTGTGGTCGTCGATTCTCGAACGTCAAGCACGGTGGACGCCTGACGATCCGACGGCCGTTCGCTTGTCTCCCGAAGACGCTGTGGTGCTTTACGAGACAGCGCCTTTGCACGCGCTCATGAGCGCTGCGTTGCAACGACGACAGTTGCAGGTCCCCGGAGGCGGTGTCACGTACCTCATTGACAGGAACGTGAATTACACCAACGCCTGCACCATCAATTGCCAGTTTTGCTCCTTCTACAGGCCAGTAGGTCACGATGAGGTGTACACACAAACCATCGATGAGATCTCCCAGCGGTTCGCTGAGTTGGAGGACATTGGCGGAGTGCGTGTGTTGATGCAAGGAGGCGTAAATCCAGATTTGCCTTTCTCTTGGTACACCGATATCCTTCGCGAACTTCGTGTTCGACATCCCACCATCGATCTTGACTGTTTCAGCCCCATCGAGATACAAGGGATGTCCGAGATTACTGGTTTGGACACCATTGACGTCCTCCGTGCGCTGAAGGATGCAGGAATGCACGGTTTGCCGGGTGGGGGCGCGGAGATGCTCGTGGAGGGTGTCCGTCGTGACGTCTCGCCAAAGAAAGGTGGGCCGCAACAATGGATTCGAATCATGCGGGAGGCGCAATCCCTTGACCTTGTCACGAGCGCCACCAACGTGTTTGGTTTTGGCGAGGGTCCAGAAGAACGGGTCGAGCACCTTGCTCGAATTCGTGCGATGCAGGACGAGGCCATCGCACGGGGCGAACGTCCGTTTACCTCATTCATCGCTTGGCCAGTTCAGCTCGAAACGAATTCCTTCGGGCGGAGGAATCGTGGCCAAAACCGTGTGGAACTTGGTGCAGGTCCGTCCGAATACCTCCGTCATGTGGCCGTTGCTCGGCTGATGCTTGACGTCGTTGACCACATTCAAGCTTCGTGGCCGACCATGGGTGTCGATGTCGCTCAAATGGCCCTCCTCGGAGGTGCAGATGACATTGGTTCTACGATGATGGAAGAGAACGTGGTCTCCGCTTCAGGCACCTCAAAAATTTCGGCCAGTGAGCGTGAACTGCAACGGCTCATCCACCGTGCAGGATTAACACCTCACCGCCGCAACAGCCGGTATGAACTGCTCGAAACACCCTGCGATGACATCGCTGAGCTTGCCGCTCCAGTACCTGTGCTGGTTTAGGATCGAATCGGTAGCGGGACGTCGTACACCACCCAAATTTCAGCGTGGATGTTCCGACCACCGGACTCCGTCTCACCGGTTGGTTGGTATTCTGCACCATTGAACAGACCGCGGTAACTCAGCGTTTCTGTTGCACCGGGCGTCACCCAATCGGTGATGTCGTAGGTCCACTGCTTTACGTCTTGACCGGCGCACCATCCTGCTCGACCGAAAGGCCACGAGCCAAATTGGTTGGCTACCACGCCGCGTCGGACTTCCTGTTCGCATCCGGTGTTGCTGTACACAATCGGGTGCCACTCATACGCGGTGTTGCTTCCGATGGTGAAGTGGTGTTCATGGTCGCAAAATTCCGCACAATTCGCATCGTCTTTTTGGAATCCATGTCCTGTGATGGTGGCGACGATGCGGACGCGTGATGCATCGGTAGGAATGTTGAGCGTGTGCTCACGGTCATAGAGCAGAGGATCATTGTAACTCCCATTAAATTGGCCGCCAGTGAAGGCAAAAGAAGCCGATGAGGGCCGATGATCTACCTCGCTTTCTCCCCACCTCGAAAAGAGCAGCGTGATGGTCAGACTTCCACCGTTCGCTCCACGGTAGGTGAACCTGCGGTCTTCGCCGTCCTCTAGCATGAAGAGGTAGGGTGAGAGATCCGTCAACCAACGTCCTTCACGACCGTAAGTGGTGATCCAACGTGTAAATTCTGTGCCACACTTGGAAGAATTGTCTCGGTTGCAGATGCGCAGGTTCGCTTCGAAATCCCACTCGTGGCAACCTGCATAGCCACCAGCCGAGGTTTGGTAGCGGTCTCGGCGCTCCGAACACGCGTGTTCGTGAAACATTTCCATCGTATCGTATGTGTCCAAGTCATGGGTCAAATCGAACGTTGCGTTCATGGCCGTGGTGAATCCACCACCCCAGCCGCCTTGATGTTGGTCTTCGAACATGAGGTCTACGGCCTCAACCGCTGGGTCCGACCTCCTGATCTCGACCGGGTGTTCTGCATGCCACATCCAGGCCTCGTGGGACATGTGTTGGGGATCATACGTTGTGCTGGACGTGCCCCACGTGTATGTTGAGCCGGTTTGTCGTAACCGTTGGAAGCGGTCGATGCCGAAAGTGGTCGGTTCACCAAGCGCGCTGAGCGCTTCACCGAGGTCGCCGGTTGCCCCACTCAAGTCGAGGTCAAGGTAATGGATGCGGCCCGCCCATTTTTCCTCTTCGTCCGCATTAAGTCGCTGTTCAACGTCGGATTTTCGATCCGTCACTTGCGACCTGTATGCGCTGTCGTAGGATCCATACACAAGGTGAGTTTCGTCCGGGAGGTTCCTTGTCAGGGTCCCAGGGTTCATCGTGAATGTTGAGGAACTCGAACCGCTGCTGGTGGTTTTCATCAGAATGAACAGGTAGGTGCTGTTTCCGTCCCAGAGGTCCGAGAACGTCAGCGTTCCAGAGAGCGTCGGTACGCTGAATTCACCCACGGTCTGGAACGGGCCGGACACCGTGGGTGCGCCCTGCGTGCTGGTCCAGGGTACAGGCAATTGGAGGACGGCACATCCGTTTCCATCAATGGTCCATCGGGTGGGGCTGCTGGGGCAATCGTCGTTCTGGAGATGCACGCCATCACCGTCCACGTCCTCACATCCCTCGTCGTCGGTCACTGTTGACGGAGGAGTTTCCGGGCAGAGGTCGTTGGCATCCACAACGCCGTCGCTGTCCGAATCGCGCTGATCTGCGGCGCAACCGAACTCGTCCACCGTGGCCCCTAGCGTTGATTGCGGGCAAAGGTCGAGCATTGTACCGTTCAGATCAGCATCGTTGACCCCATCGTTGTCGTCATCTTCGTCTTCGGTGACGTCCAAACAACCGTCATGATCCCAGTCGGTGGCATTGTTTTGCACCCAAGCAGACTCACCTTTCGGGCATGCATCATTCTCGTCGAGCACGGTATCGTCATCGTCGTCAAGATCTTCGCCCTCATCTTTGCAACCGTCCAAGTCCCAATCCACGGCACGTAGGCTGGTCCATCCCAGGCTACCTTGGGGGCATGCGTCTTCCACGTCTCGGCGTCCATCGTTGTCGTCATCCTCATCTTCGCTTGCGTCGCGGCATCCATCGCCGTCGTGATCGTCAAGCATGTTTGAGGTCCACCCGTTCTCAGAAAGGCATCCGTCCATGGTGTCGATGATGCCGTCGTCATCGTCATCATCGTCCTCGTCCCGGTCTCTGCAGCCGTCACCGTCGTGGTCCGTGGAAGTCTTGCTGGTCCAGCTTTGGGCATCTCCAACACCGTTGGGGCAGCGGTCGATCTCATCTTCCACTCCGTCCCCGTCGGCATCCACCACCACCTCGCTCAGGATGAGACGAACGCTTCGTTCGTCGGTTGCATCATCGATTGGGCCCACGCATGTCGCTTTCAGCAGCAGCACGGGAGGCAATCCCTTCGCCGCTCTGTCCACGGTGAACGAGCGCTGGTCATCAAGGAGGATCTCCTCACCGTTGGATTCAGATCCGATGTCCATGACCACGTTGCACGATAGCCCATCCAAGTCATCTGCAGGACGCTCTCGCAGCGGGGCAACTCGCCCCTCAAACAGGATGTTGCCTTCATCTGCATTGACGGCAACAGGGACGACGAGGCGTATGCCTGCTTGGCGAATGCTGATCGTCGCTTCAAGCGTCAACGAGTCAGCATCGAACGTGACGTCCTCGCTTGGCATCAGGTCGACACTGACGCGAACAGCTCCCGTGGACGGCGCAATGGTAGCAACCACCAATGTGTTCGTACGTGATACCGCCACGTCGCCAGCGACTTCTGAAGGATTGTCGCCAACAGCGGTTCGGACGTCGCCGACCAGCACGCTATCGAGATGCTTTTGGGGCACTCCGAGCACTTCGAACATGATGAGGTCACCTGCAACCGGATTGCGGGTGGATTCTGAAAGGGTCAATGTCCATGTCTCCGTCACCAATGTTGGTATTTCGCTGGTCAAGGGTTCGGTCTCAACGATGTCTTCACCAATGCCGAAGCAGCCCGCCATCAGCATGGTCAAAACCAGGGCCATGGCGGTCAAGGGTCGTCGCATGGCGTGATGTGCACCACACGGGACCTCAACGTGTCGGTGCAGGATCGGCATGTTCTGCACGGCCGTCGGTCAAATTAACGGTCAACAGGGGAATCGACGCTTTGGGCCATACTGCGCGAACTGGCGTCACGTGGAGGAGACGACCGTGCGTTGGGTGATCGCATGCCACGACCACTTCCCAGTGGATTCGAACAAGAGCATCGTACATCGTCCCCGGCCAAGGTCCGTGTGGTGCTTCAACCTCGACATGGCGGTCAATGACGGCCTTCCATCCACCTTGAGCGGCCAGCCTCATCGGTCGCCGGTAGACATCGCCAGGCCAGTCGTGACGGCGCATTGGCGATTCTTCTCCAAGACCAGTACCGTCGCCCATCGCAGGTTCCATGCCCGCCAAGGCCGTGGTCATGCCCGGTGGGGGTTGTCCTCCGTGATGCTTGTTCAGTGCGTTTAGGATGTGATGCCTACGTGGGGCCAGAACACCACATTGTAGGCTCGCAAAAACGGCATGTTCTGCGGCTTGGCCTTTGAGGGTAAGTGACGTGCTTCCTTCACTGTTGACGTGGTCAACGTCAATGTCCAAGCGGAGGGCTTCGTCCAGCATGATGTGCGTCTGCCTCCGTAAATCGGTCACGTTCACGGCCAAGCGCAAAACGAGTGGCAACAAAATGAGTGGGACAACGATCAATCCAAGCAGCGGGTAATCCAACAAGCCCAAGCGGACACTTTGGGTTCCAAATGTGGGGATGTTCAGTGCATCAAAGCCAGGGGCAAGAGCGAGGTAGAGGAGCGTCAAAAGCATCACAACGCCTACGCTATCCACCATACGACGGAGCCTACGATGCAAAGGGCGTGGTTCGAGGAACCATCCCATGCGTTGGGCTTTTACCACGCTTGGGAATGCCCTTGATTCAAGATCATCGCCCCCGGTATCTGGGAGCCCCCGTCGTTCGACAAACCAACCTTCTGCGGTTTCGATACGAAAATTCGAGCCGAAGGCGCGATCGATTGGACCGACCACAGGGTCGAGTTCCGTAGGTTTGAGCCTCCTTGGGTCAAACGGGGGATGACGGTACAACTCTTCCATGTCATCACCTTACGCCGTGAGGATTGCCCATCCTGCCCGCAGAGCCAGTGGTCGGAAGGAAGGTACCTTCCTGAGCATCTCAAGTCCAAGAGGTACTGGGTGTTCGATGTCACCCAGCCGATTGATCATCTCGGTGACCTCAGGTTGGGCGAAGACAGACACGTGCCGTTCCAGCGTTTCGTCGTCGCTTTCCGTCAAAAACAGGTTTCTGAGGGCCCTCGCTCGTGTTTGATGGCGTTTCAAATCGTCCCACGGTCGGGCGATTTTCTTGAGCATGTTTTCTGAGAGATTGTCATCGTGGATTGCCTCGGCAAGAGCGTCGGCAACCATGCTGACCTGTTTGAACCCTGGTCCTATGCCTCCTCCCGTGGTCGGTTTCGCTAAACCTGCGGCATCACCGAAGAGCATCGCGCGCTCGCGTACGGGCCTTCGAACCATGCCCCCGGGGATTGGGCCACAAAAACGGGCCACGATTTGACAGTCCGCAAAGCGTGGTGCATGGCGTGAAGTGGTCATGAGGTTGTCCAGCAAGGTTTCAGGTGAGGCATCATCAAGTCGATCCGGTGATGACCAAAGGCCAATCCTGTGAGTACCAAATCCAGTTGGTATCGCCCAGGCGAAGAACCCCGGTGCGATGGATTCCCCTGTGAACATCTCAAGCCATCGATCTTCGGTGTGAAAGCCCGTGACCTCGACCTGATTTCCAATCATGATTTCCTTAGGCCTACCGCTTCGTAACCAGTGACGTACACGGCTATGTGCGCCGTCAGCTCCAACCACCAACCGGCATGTCGTTGTTCCTGTGGTCCCTTCATGATGGTGATGAACCCGCCAACCTCTGCCTTCAATGGGCAGCAAACCGGTCGCCGTGGTGGAGAGCATCAGTTTGCTGCCTGCGTGAATGGCCTGCGCCGCGACGCCTTCATCGAATCTGTTCCTGCACACGGCGCTTGTCCTGGTTTCCCCCGGAACGCCCACGGACACGGAGGCGTGATGCGGTCCGTGGATGGTGGCGCCATCAATCTCCTGGAGTACGGTGTGTTCAAGCCCCACTTGGGCCATGGACCATGGGTTGACCAACCCAGCGCATTGGAAGGGCCTGCCAATGGATGCGTGCTCCTCCATCAGCAGGACATCGACACCCCGCTCAGCGAGAACGGTGGCCAAGCGAGCCCCAACGGGACCGGCTCCGACGACAACGACGTCGTGGTCCATGGGTTGAATCCGGGGGATGGACCCCATGAAGCATGCGCTTCATTCCTTCTTTGCGAAGCGGTAACGCACCTGTTGGGCTTTGTTCAGGTACAGGATGGCGGTAAACGGGTTCCCCTTCTTCGAAATCAAGTCGGAAAAGGGTCCGACTTGACCTTCTGTGATCAGCGTTGCAGCTTCCTCGCGCGTCAGTTCGCGTTTAGAGATTTCACGAGCGATCTGAATCTTGCAACCTGAGCCAGGTTCCTCAGGTTGGTAGTGGGTCGGGGTTTCCACAATGGCAGCATTGGTTTTTGGACATACGGCGACAACACCAGGTTCCACCTCAAACTTCGTTGCGTCCGAAGCTGCTTGACGGGGTGGGAAGTCATACTCGACTTTCTTACCGTTGAGTACAAGGTATGCGCTGAAAGGTTTCCCGCGCCGGGAAATGAAGCCCTCAAGCAGAGCAGAGCGCCCCTCCGTCAAGATGGCCTTGGCTTCTTCAGGTTTGATCAGCCGTTGGCACATCTCGGCACGAATACCTCGGAAGGTGCATCCTTCGCTGTCACACGCGTATCCATCATGGCCCTGACGGACGGTGCCCGCTTCACAGACCGGACAGGCTGCAATCGGTTCATCGGTAGCCTCCACGCTTCCCGCACCGCTGCCTTTCACGGTGACCTTTCCAGCATCGCTCAGGGTAACGGATGCGGCATATTCCTCACCGGTGCGGCTGAAGAATCCATGAAGGTCCTCGAGAGCCTTCGTTTGCATGAGTCGAGCTGCCGTTTTCCTGTCGAACCAACGGCCAGAAGTGTCCTTCCAGAATATGAAGTTACAACCCTCGTCCGCACCCAAGTTGGCCACGCATTGGTAGGCCAAGGTTGTCTCACGCACCGGTTCGCCACACGCTGGGCACATGGCGACGTCCTCTTCATCGGCGTAGAGGACAGATCTGTCGTGGTCTTTGATGCGATGCACCATGGTGGTCGTT
>Ga0160423_10004258_pt1 | contig 11779 bp, 8 predicted proteins | sample CRUFie14St8metaG_FD_108191 | JGI IMG/M metagenome (GOLD analysis project Ga0160423, IMG submission 108191) | Marine microbial communities from the Costa Rica Dome - CRUD Field 142mm St8 metaG | ecosystem: Environmental > Aquatic > Marine > Oceanic > Photic zone | place: Costa Rica: the Eastern... | reverse complement strand
CTTTCACTTACGAGCCTACCTTTTTTTTCGCAGTATTCTTTTGATTCGCTTTCAATACATGGTTATGTGTATATAAATCCACTATTCAGGCTCCCTGAGTTTATTCTTGGAATTTTATCATTTAAAATCACTTTATGCTTTAAAAGCCTTGCAAGTTCTCGACATATCTTCTATAAATATGTCAGTGCTGCCCTGAACTGTCGTTTTGTAGTAGATATTCTGTGTATTTCCTTGATTTTCATTTGTTTCTATGATGCTCAGCCACTGTCTCATTCGCCTGTTTCAATACAAATAACCATTAGTCAATTTAAGTGTGCCCTCGGTTTCTCTTCTGTGATCATTCTACTTTTTCATTTTAATTGTATCTTGCGTCTCTATTTATCTTCTAAGTTGCTCTTGTATTTAGGAAGAATTAGCTTTAGTTTTTATCTTATTCATCAGCCAATAATGATTAGATTATCAAACCTTGGAGGTTTATTTATTGGTGATTTTAATCTGCTTGGTGGTGGTATTATGACAGTATTTGTTTGGAGTATTTTGCTTGCAAGTTGTTTCTTTTACCTTGTCGAGAAGCCTTCCATCGGGTTATTAAGGTCCCTATACCTGTCCTAATTCGCCTCAAAGCGCTGCAGTTTTGGTTTTAAAATTGCTATTATCTCTATTTTTTTACTCCTTAATTGACTTGTTCCGGTTCTTCTTCTGTCCTCGTATGAGCATAAAGCGTTGACCCGCTCCTCTCTCGCTAGTATCTTCTACATGATCTGTAGCCAGTATTTCTGGGCTTGCAGGAATTGCCCTCCGTGGCAATATCTCCACAAGGGTCGGTTGGCCCTTACTGAATCCAACCTCTCTTCCGGCTCTCTCGAGATCTCGCCCCAATGACAGCTTCAACAGCTACCACGGTTCAGTATTTGAATTTGGCCTATTTCGGCCGGCCAGCTGACCCCGCTTCTTTAACTGCATTCCCTGCTACGGGAATGACCGACGAGCAGATCGTCGAAGCCTTCGTCAAGACAAACGAGTATTCAACGAACACCCTTGCCCCTAGCAAAGTCGGTTCGGTTTTAAATCAGACAAGTCTGATCAACACCTTCTATCAGCGCTTGTTTGGCCGCTTGGCAGTTGCTAGTGAAGTCGCTGGTTGGACTAACGCTATCGCTACTGGTGCCGTAAACGAGGAATATCTCGGCATCACAATTATGCGCGCGGGTCTGAACCTCCCCGCCAGCACCTCTATGCGTCAGGTTTTGGTCGCAAAGTTTGATTCTGCTCAAGCTTTCACTACTGCTCTTGCTGCAGACCCCTCTGCTGCACAGGCTTATTCAACTTCAGCCGCCGCTGATTCAGCTGCTAGCTATCTCACAGCTGTTACTTCCTCGACTGCTGCTTCTGCAACTGCTACCGCCAGTGCAGTCACGGCGATGATCAATACCGGCAATATCGGTTCATCGTTTGCTCTTACCACTGCAGTTGACCTGCTGTCTGGTACCGCTAAGAACGATTCTTTTGCTGCTACTCAGGCAACTCTTTCTGCAGCTGACACCATTGATGGTGGTGCTGGTAATGACACGCTTGCCATTACCCATACTGGTTCTGCCAATTTCACCAATGTTGGTAAGTTCACCAGCATTGAGACAGTTGACGTAACTAATCAGTCATCTTCTGCTCTTGTAGGTGGAACCACTGAATCAAACGTAGTTACTTTCCAGGCTCTCGCTGAGGATCAGACCATTACTCTCGCGGGAGTTACCTTCACTGCCGGTACTGGTGGTGCTACTGCAGCCCAGGTCGCTGCGGCCTTCGCAGATCCTGCGGGTGCTGAAGCAGAAGCTAACAACGATGACATCGCTGCTGCAAACAAGCTCTCTGTTGGTGGTGGTGTTCTGTCTGGTGCCACGATTGCTCATGACGCCGACGTAACCACTGCCGACACTGCGTTAACCAACGCAATGAAGAATTTCGGTGGCACCGGCAAAGGTTTCACCGTTGCTGCAGGTGGCGCATCCAACCAGGTCGTTGTAACTGCTGTTGAATCCGGAAACGTTCAGGATCTTGTTCTTTCTGGTACGGCCATTACGGGTCAGAACCAGAAACAGACTTACGTCCTGACCGAGGCGGCTACTCTTGCCAGTCAGGCTTTCAAGATCACTGTCAACGGCACTGTAATTAATACACAGTCCGTTACTGCTACCGCCAATGATGACACTAACCTTGTTGGTACAACCGTCGCGAATGCTATCAATGCATACGTCGGTAAGGCAGTTGCTTCTTCGGCTGCTGTTACCGGTGGTACTGCAATTCTGACTATTGATTCACCTGATCAAATCAGTATTGCAAACTTCGCTGGTTTAACTGATGCTACTGACGTCACTATCAGTGAGCCAACGGTAGTTACTTCTTACGCAGCACCAGCAGCTCCTACTGTCGTTAAAACCGAGGGCGTTGCCGCTGTTGCAGCAGCTACGTATACAACCACTGTTGATGCTTCCAAGGTCGGTGGCTCCACCGAGATGGCTGCAGTTAACTCAACTGCAACTGTTACCTTCACCAACATGGTCGACCAGAAGGCCGTTGTTGAAGGCAATGGTTCTTTGACAAATGGTGATACCAACTTCACCTATAAGGCGACTGCAACTTCAACAGATGTTGAAGTTCAGAATGGTGTTACTGCCGGTGCCATCACAATGGATGCCTCTGCTGCAACCACTGCAACAGTCACATCCACTGGTGCTAAAAACGTCGTAGGTGCTGTTGATCTTGATAAAGCGACTGCTGTAACGCTGGATGCTTCTACCGCATTTACAGCGACCTCTGTTGGTGTTGATGCATCTTCCAAGGCTTCTTTGACCATCAAAGGTGCTGGAAAAGTCAGTATTGGAACACTCGATGCCGGCTTTGACACCGTTAATGCTTCGGCAAACACAGGTGGTGTTGTTGCTGCTATCGGTAATGTCACTGATACTGTCTTCACCGGATCTGCCGGTGCTGACAAGATTACTGCTTCAACTGAAAACACCATTGCCAGTACTGCAAAGCTTGCAGTTTCTGGTGGTGCTGGCATTGATACTCTTGTCATCTCTGATTCTAATGACATCAATAGTGCCAAAGATGGTGCTCGTTACACGGGTTTCGAGAAACTTTCACTCGTTGACGACCAGGACGTTTCTCTCGTCTCTGGTATCACAACTGTTGCGTTCAGCGGCGACGCCAAGTCCATTACTGGCTTGAATTCAACCAACGCGGTTAATCTCACTCTTGACGATAAGGGTGGCAATAACGTTGTCGACGATGTACTGCTTGGTCTCAAGTCTGCCAAAGGCACTGCAGATGTCGCATCTATCAATCTGACTGCTGCTGCTGCTACTACCAACGTTGGTCTTACAGAGCTTCAAGTTGCTGGCTTCGAGACCCTCAACGTCAACTTTGGTACCGGTTCATCTGCTAACGAGTCAGCGTTTGATTTCGAAGCTAATGATGCAGATAATCTCACCGCTCTGAACATCACCGGTTCAGCCAACGTGCATCTCACGCTTGACGCAGCTGTAATGGACGTGGTTGCCGCCACAATCGATGCTTCTGCTCTTACCGGCAAGTTCCATCTATCCGAAAACAGCGCTGCTCTTAAGGCCGGCTCAACGGTTATCGCTACTTCCCAGAACGATACCCTTGATGCAACTCTTGCTGGTGTCACCTATAAAGCAGGTGCCGGCGTTGATGCCATTAAAACCTCTTTGGCTGCCATTCTTGCTAATGGCATCAATGACACCGTCATTGATGGTGGTGCAGGTATTGACACTTTGACGACTCAGACCACCACTTCTAACATCACAGTCACTGACCAGCACTTCACCCATCTGTCTAATCTGGAGAAGCTTACCCTTGCTTCTACCGGAGATAACACCATCACTGTTGGTACCAACTTCATCAATACTTTTGGTGATTCCGTTACCATTACTTCAGGAACACTCGCAAATGAAAAGTCCTTCGTTTACAACGGCGGTCTTTTCAACGGAAACACGACCATCGTCGCAACCGCAGCAGCAAACGCCGCTGGTGATGCAGCTGGTGAAAGCCACAGCATTACAACCGGTTCCGGTAATGACAAGGTGACTCTTACTGCCACGGGCTTTGTTGGTGCTGCCACTGGTTCAACGATCACCGTTGCAACAGGTGCCGGCACTGACACTATCAAGGTTGACCTTGGTACAGGTCCTCTTGCCAATGATATGGACGCTCAGGCCATCACTATCGATGCTGGCACTGGTAAAGACACCATCACTCTTGTCAAAGTGAATGGTCATGACTCTGGCACTGTGCATAAGGGTAACGCTCTTATCACTCTTCAAGCTGGTGATTCAACTATCACTGACTTCGATGTCATTACTGGTTTCGATGTTGGCTTAACAACAGCTGGTGCTGGTGGTGAGGACAACCTCGCTGATAAGCTCGACTTCGACGGTACCTCTGCCGTTTCTGATTTCACACAGTCAAACGACTTTGGTGTAATCAAGTCTCATAGCCTCTCCAGTGGTATCGCAACTTTCGACGACACATCTGTCTTCGATACCGCTCTTAAAATTAACAGTAGCAACCTGTCTGATGTTCTCGGCTATCTTGCCGCTAACACCACTAAGTTCGACACGGTTGGCTTTACTTACGACAGCACCGGTAACGGTACTGCCGACGGTACTATGGTTTACAACAACAACACGGTTGACTCCCTGGTATTCCTTTCTGGAACTACAGGAACATCCATTGTTGGAAGTGCGTTCACTTCTACATCTGGTGCAATCGCAGTAGTCTGATCATCCCCATCAGGTCTTTATACTTCACCCCGCTTCGGCGGGGTTTTTTTTTGTCTTGACGCTTGCTCCTTTAATATTCTTTCGGTCTAGTATTATTAATAGCTTCTCTTCTATACCTTTTTATGGACCAATTTCTCATCATTTGATCCATAGGCTCAACACATTTGCCCTTTGGCTATCGATCACACTCTGTGCCTATTTTGCTTCTTTCTTAATTTCCCTGAAATTGTTTCCTGCTCTTTCGCCTTTTTTACACTTGAAACTCGCCTGTTAGCTTTTGCCATTACATTATCTGAACCATCCATTTTATTATTGGATCATTGTAAACTATAGAGGTTTTTAGCTCTTCTCTTCTTTTTTTCTAAAAAGCATATTGGTTTTATATTTTTATCAACCCTATCATAGTATTTATCAGTTTTTCATTATCGCCCTCTTGATTAATTCTAATATATTTAATGGTTTATTTATTTCCTCTATCTGTAATATTGCATCCATCAGCTCTTTGCTTCTTGAACTATACATTTTTTCCAGATTACTTATATGTTCATCTTTGATTCTGAGTTTCACATCATTGAGTCTGAGCTCACGATCCCTTTTATTTATTTCACTTAAAAGTTTGCCTTTACAGACTAACGTATACATGTATTCCTTTACTTTATCATGCCATATTGGAGATTTATTGCTTAAAGTTGCTATTCCTAGCCCATGCCCATTTTCAAACTCTATACACTTGTATTTTTCACATCCTTTAATTTCTTCCCATAATTTCCATACTCCAAATCCATCGCCTTTTTCATTCCAATCGTGAAAAATAATTGTTCCCCCGTCCTTAACTTTTTGCTCCCAGGTTGTAAGGTCATGTTTAACTGCATCATATGTGTGTAGCCCATCAATATGTAGCAAGTCAATACTATTATCTTCAAACTCACTTAAAGCATCATCAAACTTTTTCCTTAGCAATGTAGCCCTATCAGCATAAAAGCTATCTTTATGTTGTTTCACCCTTTGATATACTTCTTCTCCATAATATCCTGCTTGTACATCACCTTCCCATGAGTCTATTGCATATATATGACTTTTACTTGATAATTTTTCTGCTGCTTCACAAAAGCTAAAGAATGAAACACCATTGTGGCTTCCAAGTTCAACCACCACATTTGGCTCTAGTAACTCGACTAATATATGTGCTACTGGGACATGTTCCCACCATGATGAATCTGCGAAGTAGCTTGGAATTATCTCTAAGGTTTTTATTTCACTCATTTCTTCCTTTTGACTCTTATTGAATGCATTGTAACGCCTGCAATGCCAGCAGCTATGCTGTCGCATCTCGACTCTATAATAATTGATTCGTTTTTCCAAAGTAAAATAGTATGATTTTCTTGTGAACCTTTTGCAACTGACACTGCTATTGAATATTTTCCAGGTCTAAGCATAGGTATTGTAAAAATAAATTCTGAATCTACGACTTCACCCTTCTCAATTCTGTACTTATTGCTTGCTTGCAAATTATTTAATGTGTTGTCACCTAATATTGTTAGTCCCATTTCATTCTTTATTATAAACCCTGCTATAAAGCCATCGATGACTTTATTTGCCTTTATCTTTATATTTAATCTTAATATTTCTCCACCATTGATGTAGTTTGTGTTTTGGGTATCAATTTCGATATTTTTTAGGTCTACACTTATAATTTGTGCTTCTGTTCCGCCAAAGTTCTCTTTACTCAACATTCTATCCTCAAATTTTGTGATTTTCATATTCCCTTTATTGTTTATTAGGTTCTTGCTTTCTGCTCTATAGTCCGTCCACCTCATCTTATAGTTTTTTAGTGTTAATCTATCATTTTCATTGTAATAATCATTTGGTTTGTTCTCATTATATTGATTGACTACTTTCTCTTCGTCTTCGTCTTCGTCTTCGTCATCGTTCTTTTCTTTAGTCTTTGCTGTATCCCTTCCGTAAATACTTAATACTTCTTTTGGCGAACCAGTGTATCTTTCCATTCCTTTTTCAATTAGTATTCCTTTATCACATAAGTTTAGTATTGCGAAGGGATCATGGCTTACAAATATCAAAATGCCTCTCTTTCGGAATCTTTGTATAAATCTCATGCATTTTTGAGTGAAATAAGTGTCCCCTACTGCCAGTGCTTCATCTATTATCAATATGTCTGCGTCAACATTACTGATAATTGCAAATGCTAGTCTAACAATCATTCCACTTGAGTACGTTTTCAAGGGCTGATCAATAAATACACCTATGTCCGCATAATTAATTATATCATTAATCCTTTCAAGTACTTCACTCTTTGTCAATCCCATTAGAATACCATTTAGTATAATGTTTTCTCGGCCCGTAAATTCTGGATTAAAACCACTTCCTAATTCTAGTAGTGCTGCCATTCTTCCTCTTATTTTTATTTCTCCAGCCGATGGCTTCAACGTACCACTAATTAGCTGTAATAAAGTGCTTTTGCCGCAGCCATTTCGGCCTACTATTGCTAGTGAGTCTCCTTTCTTCAGACTAAAACTTATGCCATCTATTGCCCTTATCTTACTTATGTTTGCTTTTTTTGCTAGACCAAATCTTTGTTTTAACCAAGTTCTTTTGTTTTTATATAACATAAAATATTTACTTAACTCCCTGACCTCGACCAATATATCTTGATTGGCTTTGTATTTCATAGCCAATCTCCTAGTTTTCTTTGATTCCTTTTTAGTATACGTAATGCAATCTCACATGTCATTATTGAACACAAACTAAATATTATCAACGAAGACAGTTTTGGCATTTCCCCTTTAATTAGTATCAGTCTTGTTTCCGTTATAACGTATGCTATTGGATTAATATCTGCTATCCATCTAATTGTTTCTGGGACCAATTCCTTTGAGTAAAATACTGGGCTGATGAACATCATAATATTTATCAATGATCCCATTATTTGCCCTACATCTTTTATCACGACCCCTAATAGTGAAAGGAGCCAGCAGACTCCACATATGCCTATCGCATAGCTACCCCATAGTACCGGTATAAAAATAATATTAGATGCTATCACTTCTCCTGCCATTAATTTTACCATTATTAGTATTGTCACGCTAATTAAGGCTTGATATAATGCTCCGCCAGTTGTTGCTATTCCTAATACCTCCAAAGGAAATACTACCTTCTTCACGTAGTTCGGATTTGATGTAATTAGTTGCGTGCTCTTACTTGCACACTCAGCAAACATATTGAATACTATTAGTCCTGCGAATAAGTTAATTGCAAAAAAGATGGGTTTATCCGCGGTCTCTCCCGTGATATCTCCCCATCTTGCATTAAATATTCTTGAAAATACTACTGTATATACACCTAGCATTATTAGTGGATTTATTACTGACCAAAGAATGCCCAATGCTGATCCTCTGTACTTACCCTCTATCTCCCTTTTAGTAAAAATCCATATCAGTTCTTTGTTTCTATTTATTGTCTCAACTGTTTTGACTCTCATATCTTTCGTACTCCCTTTATTTTTTCTATTACATTCTTATATCGCAGGAGATTTCCTATGACCATTCTTATTAAATTCTTGCTTTTAGCATCTGCTCTATTTTTCTTTTCCACCATTTTATTTTTGTCAAATTCGCTATTTTTAAATTCTAAATATTCTTTATAAGTTTTCATTTCTCCCATTAGTTTCTTATGGTTTGATGGGATGCACTTATAGTTTCTAAGATCCGATTTTCTTGCTTTTCCTTTGTATGTTTTTCTCGCTATGAGCATTGCATCTGCACAATTTTCGCTGTACCATTCCTCGTCTTTTATGTCAGGTGACGCATTCGTGTGCGCATGCAATATTTCGAGTTCAAAGTATCTTGCAAGTGCCACCATCCCATCTGTAAAAAATCTCCAGCAATCTACAGGATACCTATGTTCTCCAAATCCGTTTGGGGCAATTATGCATATTAATCCGTTCTCTTTAGTTACTCTTACCATTTCTCCTATTGTTAACCAGAAGAACTCTATATGTTCTAATGCTTGTCCGGATATAACCGCATCATAACTATCGTTGTCTATTTCTTCCCAATTATAGGTTGCTTTCGGAACTATATCGACATTTGGCCCCGCTTCCATGTCTAGGCCTTCGTACATAATTCCCTGTTGTGTAAATATCTCGCGATAACAACCATTTACATTATAGCTGCCTACATCTAATATATTTCCTTTGGCTAATTCGTGTTTATATTTTATGGCGAACCATTTCATGCGTTTCATCGAGCTCTCGTGCACAATAATTCGTTCTCTCCTATTACTATATCATGTATGTGCTCAAAACTATTGGTTGCTTTAATTAACTTTTTTTGTAGGTATTTGCATTTTTTACTCATCTCCTAGCAGCTCTACAATTTCCTTGTCCAGTAAACTTTGCGCCATACCACCTTTATTTTGCTCTTCTGGTCTTCCAAGATATTTCTCGATTGATTTCGTACTTTTTTGAGCATTTGCAAGTTCTTGTTCTAGTCTATCTATTCTATCCATTAGATTCTTTATAATTTTGGCTTCCGCATCAGGTAACTCTGAATGCTCTAGTGGGTCTACTTTCGCCCCACTTTGATGAACTATTCTTCCTGGTATTCCCACCACTGTGCAATTATTTTCAACATCTTTTACGACCACTGATCCTGCTCCAATTCTTGTATTCTCGCCAATGTTGATTGCTCCTAACACCTTGGCCCCCGCCCCCACGACAACATTTTCTGAGAGTGTCGGATGTCTCTTCCCGCATTCTTTTCCTGTCCCGCCTAAGGTTACTCCTTGGTAAAGAAGGCACCTGTTTCCTATCTCGGCTGTTTCGCCTATTACTACTCCCATGCCGTGGTCAATAAATACACTCCGACCAATCTTCGCGCCTGGATGAATTTCTATTCCTGTCACTATTCTGCTGAGTTGACTAAGGCACCGCGCTAAAAGTTTTAGTGGTAACTTGCTTTTCCAAATCCAGTGACTAAGCCTATGAATGCTCAATGCTTGAAATCCCGGATAACAGCAGATGATTTCCAGCCATCCTCTTGCAGCCGGATCTCGCTCTCGAATTATCTTGATATCTGAGCGGATGTGCCTAAACATCTGAACTATATGTCTTCATTTTCTTGGCGTTTGGAGGCCAATCTCTTTCATTAGTAGTTCAATAGTATCTTTGCCAAGATAGCTCCCTGCACAATGTATTTGTGGCATTCGCATCAACTGGGATCGGTGTTGTCTTAGAACCTGTTCTACCAAGGGAAGACTCGGACGATCACATAGTACGTGGCTAGATGAGCGTAGCAGGGCTAGTAATCGGCTTCCGACGTCTGGCGTAGCGGTCATGAGTAGTAATTCATTTCCTCGCATCGAGTGAAGAATCACTTCTGCCGCTCTCAGTATCCCCGGGCTGATGCTTACGAGCCCTATGCAGCTTCCAGACCGCACTTCTCTCAGCATCCCCAATTCTTTTTGAAAGTCATTCAGATCAATTGCTACTGCCCGCACGTTGTGTTTCTTTGCAAGTTCTTCAACTGGTTGTAAGAAATAACGACTTGTTACCACCGTGCCGTTGCTTGAGGTTTCAAGAACACCCTCTAGTTCTTCCATTGGAACTACTTCTACTGGTACATCAAGAACAGGTTCCAACTCCTCAGCTATAAGCATTGATGCTCCTATATCTTCACGTGGCGTGCTTACTAGTACGCGTGCCCCACATCGCAAACGCCAGTCGATTTCTCGTGTTAGGAGCTCCCTTGTTTGTTGCAGTGTGCAACCTCCATTAAGCAAACCATCTACACATTTGCGAACTTCGCGGTCAATGTCCCTCACACCCCGGTTTCTTATGTGTGGAGGTGTTTTAACTTCCCTTTGCTTCTGTTGGTCGCGCACGTAGATACCTGAGCCAGCCATGGCTTCCACTACGCCATCAGTTTCAAGTTGGCGGTACACCTTGCTAATCGTGTTGCGGTGTAACCCCGTTTGCATCGCTAGCTGGCGCGTGCTTGGCAGGCGATGCCCTGGTGGGTAATGGCGAGCAGCTATGGCGAAACAGATCTGGTTGTAGAGCTGTGCTGATGCCGGTATGTCGCTTTCCTGTTGGATATGGAATCTCACGCCCGTTGGACAGGTTTGGTTGTAGATACCTTACGGAGCGAATCGCCTCGTGACAATTGGAGGAATGTCCTTTGATGCTGTGACAATTCCTAAAACCCTGTCCCCCACTAGGTTTTTCTCGCTTATTCGCTGTGTCAATTATCCCTGCGTTGTGTTTCTCTTAAACTTTTGGCGCCAGCGTGTCATCGGGTTGATCCTCTGAGGTCATGTTTCAAACCTTGGTTTTTTTGTCGCTGTAAGGGTCGGTTCAACCTCTTTTTCCTGTTTGATGCCAGCGCTTGTTGAGGCCTGCTAAGCGAGTGTTTCTCCCCTCGTAAGGCCGATACTCCTTGACAAGGCTGCGTTTTGCCGAGTGTGTTGTGCGGCGAGTTTTGCTTCATTTCTGAAGCCTTCAGCCGCTCTAGCTCTCACACCTCGGTCCGGGGATGAGGCCTTTTGAGGGTCGATCTGTGGTTTAGCCCTGAGGGCTGGACACCTTGGAGACGGTCGCCCTGGGCGGTGCGGGGATTGTGCGTACAGCCTTGTTGGCGACTTGCTCCTTTTCGTCTTTTTTCACCAAGGGCGTTTTGCGCGGTGTGAGGAACATGATCATGTTTCGGCCCTCCCGCTTCGGTGCCTGCTGGATCTCTGCCTTCTCCTCAAGATCTTTGGCCATACGTCGCAGCAGCGTTTCCGCCAAAGCGGTGTGCTGAATCTCGCGGCCGCGGAAGATTACGGTGCACTTCACTTTATCGCCCGCCTTAAGGAAACGCTGGGCCTGACCGATCCTTACGTCGTAGTCGTGCTGATCGATCTTGTAGCGCATCTTGACCTCCTTGACTTCGGTCTGGTGCGACTTTTTCTTGGCCTCT
>Ga0160423_10004256_pt1 | contig 11782 bp, 11 predicted proteins | sample CRUFie14St8metaG_FD_108191 | JGI IMG/M metagenome (GOLD analysis project Ga0160423, IMG submission 108191) | Marine microbial communities from the Costa Rica Dome - CRUD Field 142mm St8 metaG | ecosystem: Environmental > Aquatic > Marine > Oceanic > Photic zone | place: Costa Rica: the Eastern... | reverse complement strand
TCCTGCCAAATCATTTCTCTCCAAGCAGTATCTCCACCTTGTGGTGCTTCAAATTTGTCTTCTCCAGTTTTCTTATGTTGGTCTAATAAGCCTTCATACCATCCGATTGCATCTTCATGATCCTGTACATTTATCTCTTCTGGATGGTTGTTATCAATTTTGTATTGATGAGTATCAATCATATCTTGAAGTTTTTCTTCTGTATTCGCATACTGATATTTTTCTTCTAAATCTGCTGGTTCTTGTTGTTCAGGTTCTATAAGTCCTGCATCGACTAATATATCTTGTACTTCATCATCTAACATATACTCGGGCGGATTTTGTTCTTCATCATTCCAAGCATCAACAACTGCTTTACCTAAGTCGTTATTATCATCAACTAAACCTGCAACTTTATCGTAGAACTTTTCAACCATGTCCATTGCCATGTCTTTTACTTTGCCTTCATCAACTTCATATTCGTCTTTGATGGATGATAGATCAATAGTTTCTAATGCACCCTTATCTAAAGGATTGGTGATTTTATCTAGATCATCTTCTTCTGGATCTGGTTGGTATTCAGGTTCGCTGTCGTCACCTGCTTCTAAGTCCATATCTTCTATAGCAACTTTTACTATCTCAACTACAAAACCCTTGTCATCTTTGCCTAGTCCCATTAATCCTTTATCGCCTAAGTTGTCTATGATATCACTTAACTTTTTACTTACTTCTAAACCGTTTTCATCTGGCTTAATTCTTTCGTTTATTTCACTTAAAAGACTTGCAGGTGATTTCATAAGTGCATTTATAAACTCTTCTCTTTTAACATCTTTATCATTTACATCCGACCCTTCTGGGAATCTGTTAGCAATACTCATTTTTGATGAACTTTTACTAACTGGAGCAAATTCAACGTCTTCTGGTTTAAGGTCTGCTTCAAACTCAACAGGAGCATCTTCGCTCAATCCTGCTAGTTTTCTTAATATTTTCATTTCTTCTTTCATGTTTATTTCACCTGCTATTTTGGAATATACTAATTTAAAAACTTCTTCATTATATTCGCCAAATTGTTTAGTAAATATTTCTTTTGCATTTTCTATACTAGGTGCTGTTTTTAATGCGTTTCTAAATGCACTAGCACTTGCAACTTCATCTCCTGTTAAAACATTAGGTACTTCTAAAATATAACCTCTTTGTTCCATTGAAACAGGATCTTCACTATTATATGTATTTATCATCTGATAGTAATACGGTTCGTTATTACTTTTCATGTTTAAGCCAGTTTTACTATCTATATTGTCAAATGTAAAACGTGGATCGTCTTGCATGTCTTTTTCACCTACAGCAAAAAATACTACTGTATTTTGTGTATCAAAGTAATCTTTATAAAAATTCCAAACATATGGTGATTTTGCTTGTAATACATTATCTGAGTTTATACCATGTGCTTCAGCAATTTTTTCTTTATCTTCAAAACTAAATGGTGACCTATCACCTTCTACTTTATCAGATGTGCCTATAAAAACGTCAGCATCAGGATAATCAGCCTGTAATTTTTTATATACTTCTGCATGATGCGAAAGCATTGGCTGAAAACGTCCTGGATATATAATTACCTTTTTCATATGTACTATTTATCTTCTAACAGATTAGTAATACATACTCTATTCGATGGTCCGCGTTTGTATTCGCTGTACTTATTTGTGTAATCAATGCCAAAAATTACTGTTGATGAGGGTGTAAGGTCTAGTTCTTTACAAATTTTTAACTGTTTATCTTTGTACTGTTTAGGCATATCGTCTGGTCCTATTGTGTCTATTAGTCCGTAATGATATTCTGCAGAAGATACTAAAGGATATCCCCATGTGTTATATATTGTACACGGAAATTTATCTTTTGTATATAGCAAACCTACACGGTTAAGGCCTGTGCCAAATACTTTACTTAGTGAAAAACAAATACTATGTATATTTTTGTATTGTTCGAAATTAAAATCGATGTTACTGCATATACCAAACAATGCACAATCTATAAAGATAGGTTTATTAAGTTTATCTGCAATTTTAATTTTATCATGAGAACACATACCATCACCACTAAAAGGGTGACTTATTATAATACAATCTGCATCTTCTAAATTCGTAGTAACACGATCATTTAATACATTTTGATGATACATATATTCGCCGTCAAAGACGCCTATGCGTTCGTATAAGCCATATAATTGATTAAATGCATCAGTAACACCACTTACAATATAATGTTCTTTAGGCAAGCCTTGTACACTTTGTTCCGATGAATGTATCCAACGGTTAAATGCTTTTTCGAATCTATTTAATAAATTTGTTTTAGGGCCAACATCTTTGTAATTAAATGCTCTTGCTTGAGTAAGGAGATGTTTAGTTAGGCCAGTAGTTTCTGCTTTCATAACTAACTCCTATCAAATGCCACCTATCATGATTACCAAAGTTTAATGCTGAATGCCAATGTGATGTATTTACTTCGTAAGATTTACCTGATTCTAAATGTTCTAAAACAGGATTCTTATTAGACTTATCTTTTCCAAAAAATATCATAAATGCATCTTCGTTTGTTTTTATAGGGATATGACATCTTACATTTGTTTGATCGGGTGAATGACTATCATAGTGTACAGAATATGTGCTATATGGATCTATCTTCATAAATCTCCATCTGTAGTATTTACTATATTTAGAAACTAATTCTGAGATATATGTGTTTTCTAAACCTTTATTAATTACACTATAAAATCTTTCCTTGTGTTGCAAGTCTGCAATTTTACCTATAGAACATAACCAGTCGTTGTTTCCGTCAATTGACGTACAACTTATTTGATTTAAATCATGTAGATTAAATTCATTAATAACAAAGCATAATTCTTCATATAATAAAGTATGATTAATGTTATTATCTAGTTCTATAACATGCGAGGACATGCTACTATTTACTTCTTAGACTTGGCTTTTTTCTTCTTTTTTGACTTCTTCAAAAGGTGTTGTTGAGATCCTTCTGGTGCTGACCAAAGTTTGTCCATTTGAAACATTGCACCATATTCATTAATCTTTACTACTAGTTTGCCTTCACCTTTATGAATTCTATGATATGTATTTTTTGGAATATAAACCATATCACCTTCGCTCAATTTGATCGGTAATTGATTATCCATTTGCAACTTCCAACCTTTACCTTCAATAATTTCTACATGCCTGTCTTTGCGATCTCTGTGCCATACAAGTTCTTCTGATTCCACAGACTCTGAAAACTCTCTAAGAAAAGAGTTGTCTGTTATTTGTTTTTGTGTATAAGGATTATTCATTTATATACTTATTTACCAACTATATGTATCGATTTCATTCTGCCAGTTTTTTCTATTTATTACATCTCGCAAGTAAATAGTTTTCAACTGTTTATCTAATTTATCTAGTTCAGGCCAAGGGTCTTTTAATTCCTTAAAGTATTTTACCAACCTTCCTAATGTTATAGCATCACCCGGCCCTTCATTAAACTTAAGATTTTTGGTATATAAATTTACAGCATTTGTCATGTAATCCAAAATCTTCTTTTCCATCTCAGGCCATGGTTTATTTCTTTGTAATGCATATGAATCTAGATAACCAATTTCTGCTCTTGTTGGCGGCTTTGTTTGAAACACTGGATCAGACAAGAAAAAATTTAAGTAAAATGTTTCTACAAAATTCATAGGACCCATTTTCCATTCGCGATTACGATCTATAAGTAGGGCAACATTATTAAACTCATTATCATAAGGATAGCCAAGAGTTCTGTCAGCATCACCAGGTTCCCAAGTTTTATTTGCTAACTCTATATGTATTTTGTACTGTTTGTCTTTTATTAATTTGCTTAAAACAGGATGTTCGTTCATAAACTCATTATGCTTTTCACTATCCAAGTTTCTATCCCTGCTATCCGCCATAGTCACACCATCCAATGTTACATGGATTTGATATTTGGCGTTACCAGGTTTTTCATTGTATATCATTAAGTCGCCTTGTGAAGCATAATTATCAAACATATTGTTCATTTTACCTGCTGTACACCATTTGGTGCCTTTGCCTAGTTCACAACTGGCTTCTTTTGAACGTGGTACAGCGACAGTACCTAATGGGCCATTGTATAATACATCTACATCAGGTCTGCTTAGTAATTCATTTTCTATTTCTTGCTTTAACTCAGGATCCATCTTGCTATCAACAAAGTCTTCAAAGCGATAGAATGTTTTAAACCTGCCTATGTCACGTTCGTTTGGTTGTAGTTGTGGTTTCATGCTGTGATATCTTTCTAATGCTGTTTTTATCTGCTCAGCATCTTCTAACCTAAAAGTATTTAAGTTTTCTGGGTTCATAACATAATTGCCAAAGTCGTCGTGAAAGTCGTCGAACTCGTCTGCCATAATTTCTAAGTCATAGTAGTCTTCTGGATAACCACTGTCAGCATAATCCATTTCACCGTATCTATCTAAATTAGCATCTCTTCGCCAATCATCATACTGTGCCTGTAATTGTTTGTGTTTTTTGACATTGCCTAGGTACCAACGTACCAGTGTCATCACATACTGTTTGTTTTTGGTAGGGTCCATTTTTTCAAAGGCATCTAAAATTTTACCAACAACCTTAACACTAAAATCATTGTCATTATATATAGGACCTAACGATTTTAACACTTGATCGCTCATGTGCATATAGTTAAATTTTGCCGCTTGGGCAATACGTTCACCGAACTTACTTAATGTGATATCTTTATCGTATTCTAAAAGTGTTTGATTTTGATTTTTATAGATTTCAAAAAGTTTCATGATGATTGACTACCACCATTTGCCACCTTTTACTAAGCCGTATCTAGGTAGTCTACATGCCCAGTAACCGGCTTTCATTTTGTCATTTTTCTTTTCGCAGTTGTGTCTTGCCGCAAATGATTTTGCTCTTTTCTTATTACCTGATTTAGTTCTTAATCCTGTTACATCACCGAAACTAATCTTTTTGACTCTGCCTGTTTTAGGATTTTTAACATACACATAGTATTTCTTACTACCGCCACGTTTTGGTTTATTAAGTTGAACTTTTTTACCATTGTACTCTGCTTCTTTTAATTGTGATAGATCTAATTTTGCCATAATATCGTCTATTACACTACCGCTATCTATAACATCTATTACTCTACCACTAGCAAAATCTCCCATACGTTGACCACCATGTACCATATCTGGGTCTACAACATCATCAACATCTAGTGAAGCAATTTCATTATATATACTATATTCTAATTCTTCTTTACTGTCAAATGTATCTATAATGTCCTCAAATTCAAATGCTATTTTATCCACAACATTATCTGAGATTATACTTCTTTCTTCACCTTCATTAACTGCTGATGTCTCATGCAATTTTACATCATAAATCATTTTTGCTGTTAGTTTAATAACATCAGCCATTTCAGGATTTTCACTTTCTAATTCTGCATATAATTCATGTGGTGACATTTCTGTCCAACGGTTTTCATCACCTAAAGCCTTTGCTAACATTTTTGCTACTGCGGCCTCATTTGAATCTAATTCGCTATCTTCTCCTAATAGGCCTTTCTTTTCATCTGCATATTTTTGATACAATGCAGGATCCATTTTCTTAAGACGTTTTTCTAAGTCAACAATATCTATGTTATAAAAATTAGGCTCACCTATTATGGATGCTAAGTATCTTTGTATATCTTGTAATTTAGAATCTTTATACATGCTCTTAGTTAAATAATCTAAATTTTCAGTTGTTAGACCTGCTTTTTTCATACCTTTGGCAATAAGACTACTTCTTTGTGCTCTACCCATGTGTGGAAAGTCTACTTGCATCTGACGGTAAACTTGTCTTGGGTCTTCCATGTTCTTAACCATATTAGCAATCTGTTGTATTACTTCTTCGTCACCAGGATAGTTGTCTTTTGCTTTTTGTCTATCTACATTTTGTTGATCAAATGCTATTATTTCTTTCCATGTAGCACCTTGCATCTCGCCTTCGTCACAGCCAAATGGTCCCCAACCATCACATTCTAAACCTTCTTCGTACTCATCTGTTTCATCGTTATAAATTTGATCTTCAGCATCGCTGTAACCTGTGCCTGCACAATTAGGACATATACCATCTATTACATATTGGTCTTCCCAACCACCTGTTAATGCATCTTGTAAATCGTCATATGCATCTTTTCTTTCTTCTTCATCGTAATATGAATCTGGAGTACCTATCATGTTATCACTTAGATCAGGACCTTCTCCTTCGTCCAGATACGGAACATCTAACCAAACAGTTTCACCGTTTTCTAATTCAAAACTTTCGCCTATATCGGTTGAAAGCATTTCTTCACTTTCCCAATCTAATTCAGGAAGTGAACCCATCTCTCTTAATTGCTTGGCTTTTATAAATGTATCAAAGTAGGCTTCACTTTGATATCTGAACAGACTGTCTGGAAGAGGTACCCCTTCCTTAACGTGTCTTGCTAATGCTTTTAATGAATCTTTTGCTGATTCATGTATATGCTGTTGAAAATCATTTAGATATAATTGATATCTTTGACTTATAATATTTTTCTTTGGATTGCTTTTATCTGTTTTTAATTCCCATGCTTCATAGTCTGAAAAGTTTAAAGGAGTATGATCATCATATCCTGGCATCATGCCTACACTTGTTTTAAATGTAACCATTTTCTTTTCTTCTAAAGACTCTTTAGCCATCTTAGTTGCTGTTGCATACATAACTGCTTTAGCATCTTTACCATAACGATCCACAAAGTCGCTCTTGGCACCTTTCATGCCTTTCACATACTTTTCTTTCTTACCTTTTTCTTTTTTAGTAAGTGGTCGCTCTGTTAGGAAATCATATAATTGCATACAACTATTTATCAGATTAGTCGTTGACTTTAGGAAGTTTAACTATCCTAATACCACGTCTTGATAGTTCATTTCTACATTTTTGTTTTATTTTAGGCTTACCGTTATCGCTATTAATATACTCAAACAATTCATCTTGTGACTTGTTTTTTATGTAGTCATGCACCATAGTAGTTCTTTTGCTTTCTTTATTAAACTGCTTGAAAGATTTTGCAAATTTTACTGGCATGTTTTTCTCCAAATAATTAAAACTATATTTATTAAATTTGTCCAAAACCTCGTTTTAACCATTTGTCAATTTCGTGTTGCCTATTACTTAACGGTCCTTCTTCTAAAGTTAGATTGGCTTGCCATTATGTTCATCCTTCCATTTGTTATATTGATGTGATTTTTTATCAAGCAATGTTCTATCTACTTTGAATCTAAAATTCTTTATATTTGGTATTGCTGTTTTTAAAACAAAAAATTGTTCACCATCGTGTGCAACTTGGTTTATGTCTAATATATGCCAATCGAATCTATTTACTACATGTAAAGGCCTCCCGCCTCCTAATTGGTATGTATAATCATCACAAATATAATGTTTTACATTCAATTCATTTATTACTGTAATATCATTTGCTTTCTCTGTCAAGAGAGTATTAAGCATATCGTATTGTATATCATTGCGTACACAATAATCTATATCATTAGGTTGCCAATGAGGTTCTATGTTAAGAATATGCCTATAGAATCTATGTAAAGCAAAACTTCCAAATATCCAAGGACCTTTAGGAGAGATTTTATTTAAAGGATCTATAGATTTTGACTTAAATGTTTTAAATTTTCTATATCCAAATATAGTATCTGCTCTTCTCATAAGGTTCTTTCTAAAGTTTCGTGCCATATAAGTTCTTTTCCATTGAAGCCGCATTTGATATTCTCCTCGTCTAATCTATCATAGATGGTATTGTAAAATTTTGGTATAAGTCTTAACATACTACATGGCCTGTGAGGTGTAAAATTATATGTTATGGCACCTTCTTCTGTTATGTGTGAATCTTTATATTTTTCATTACATTTCTTAATTGTATTATCCAACTGTTCTTTATTTTTAAATACATATTCTATACTAGGTGGTCGCCACGTGACACTTACTGTAGTTACATATTGTTCAACATACATTTTAGCAAAATCTCCAACAATCCAAGGACCGTTCTCACTACAGACATCTAGTGGGTCTATTGGCAAATAATTAATTTTTTTAAACTTATTCATTGTATTGTTTTACTTTTTTATTAATATAATTTTCTATGTATTTCTCAATAGGATTTCTTCTTAATTGTAAAAGATTAGTACCAAAATAGTTTACAAAATCATCACCGAAAGCATTTACATTACTTCTATCTGATAAGCCTAATGCACTTAGACAAGTATAAGCAAAGTTACTCATAAGCCTATGAGCACCATATTCCTTGAGTATATATTGTTTTAAACTATTTGAAAGGTCTTCTGCTTTTTTATAATCAGTCCATTCGTTTTTCCAAAGAACCTTTTCGTTAAATCTCGCCATCATAGGACTTGCATCTTTAATAATTGTATATCCAAATTTTTCAGGATCTTTATCGATTGCACTATTGAAATCAAAATGTGGTTCTGGTTTCATGATTGTAAATGCTGTATAGTTGAGGGCATCTAAGTATCCTTCTTCTAAAGATTTTTTTGTGTGATACCAAATACTTTCTTCTGTATCTCCTGACAAACCTGCAATACAATTTGCAAACAAATAACTATTAGGCATAATGTTCTTTACTTCTTTTAGTGTTTCATATAGTTTCTCTGGTGAATTTCCTTTACCTAACTTTTTATTAGCATTATGATTAAATGATTCAATACCAAAGAAATGACAGTCTAACCCAGCATCTGCTAATTTTTGTATTCTATCAGTTCTACCATGCATAATGTCCAACCTAGTAAAACTTGATACTGTAGGCACAAAGTCTAATTGCTTAACAGCCTCGACCATTACATCTAATTTCTCATCACTTTCATTTATTGTATCATCTGAAGTAAAAAAATGTGTAACTCCATAACTGTGAGCATCACTAAAAAATTCTACAAGATTATCTATAGCACTTATCTGGGGATTTTTGATTGCTCTAAAATCATAATTACAAAACGTGCAATTAAATTTACAACCTATTGTGCTTTCGAATACAGGAACATCTTTCGAAGTCCATAAATCATTATCACTAAAGTCATGAAGCACAGGTTCATCTATTAAATTTTCATTATTTGGGTGTGTATATCGTATGATACCTTTCTTGATGCCTTTATGTAGATCATCATACAGTTTATCATGTATCGATCTTTTGAGTAAATTCAGACTTCTACCAAAAAATAAGACATCTGCCCATTCATTAAAAAGTTCATCTTCTAATGTAATACTAGAGTTTCTTAATCCTCCAACAACAACAATAACATTAGGTATTTGATTTTTTATTTTTTTACAAAGATTACCTATAAAATTTACATAATTAGGAGATGTATTTAACGTCAGACTAACTCCAACTATTAAAGGCATTGAGTCTGAAAACTTTTCTATAGTATCTACTAAAACATCTTGTTCCCATCTGTTTATATAATTAAAAACAGTTGAGTCGTAGCCATGCTTACGGAATATTTCTGCTACTTTATATGGCGCATTGGGTCTTACATGCTGAAGATTATTTCCAGAAATGAATTGATTAAGATCTGTTTTAGTCTTTTTGTAGTTTATGTCGCTAGCCATCGTATCCGATAACATAGCAAATTTGAAATCAATTGAACCCATATGTGTATTTATATGGGCTCAATTAAGTTTTTTGATAATAAAGAATTACTCTTCTTCTTTCCAGATAGTCCATGCACCGTAGGCAATCATGCCATATGCAATAAGATTTACAGGTGCAAGTATCATTACTATACCACCTACAATTAGAACACCTCCGTCCCAACTGGTTCTTTCTTTTAATCTTGCTTTAATAAAGTCCATATCAACTCCTATTTCTTTTTAAGTTTAGCAACTTCTTTTTCTAATTCTACAATTCTGTCTGCTAGTCTTGGATACTGTTGCAACCATTTATCTTCTCTTGATAAGATTTCTAAGTTGTATCGATTTGCGACCCAACCCATAAGTCTATCTAAATGCTTTTGAAACCATACACCAACTTTTGTGTTTTTAAACCACTGATAAAAACTACTACCAATAATACTTGATAGTATGCTTTTTAATGTCAAAATAAATAACCAATGCATTTTAAAATATCTCCTATTTTATTTATTACAATTCTGAGTAAAATTTAAACCTAGTATTTGTAACATATTGACTATCACCTAAAGAACTAGTATTCCAAGTTATTCCGGCTTCCCAATTATTACCAAAATAATACATAGCACCAATATCGTCAGTTAATGAATCCACACCAGTTGGACTAAATTCGCTATTTGTATATGATATATTTCCAGCCTCTACTATGGAAACATTATCTTGAGGTAAAAATACATTACTATTAAAATTTTGCAAAACAACTTCCACATTACTTGGTGTGAAATTATTTGAATTTATAATCCAACTTTCTAATGCAACTGCATCTGTTCTATGACCACTTAATGATTCACATAAATTATTTAATACCACAGAGTCATAATTGATATTATTACCTGCCTGTTCATTTAACACCATAATGTCATTTTTTTCTACACTATTTAACATAGTGTTGTTATATATAAAATGGCCGCCTACACTTACATTACTGCTTAATATACCACCCTTTGCCATTATACCGCCTTCACAGTTCCAGCCAACATTGTGGTGAATGTATGCATTATATCCGTCACCGTCGCCGTCACACCTTATGCCGTACTTGATTGTGTCGTGTACCCAATTAAATCTTATTTTAGCATTTGCTTGTTGAGCCACCATAAGGTGAATCATAGCACCATCACTTTGCAAATAGCCACTCTCATATAAATTATTGTATTCTACAATTGGTTCGTTACCTGGGTTCAATGTAGATGAAGCGGCTGTCTTATGAATTGTATTATTTTTTATTATGTTGTTACTACCCATTAATCTAAACGTTGTCATCACAGATGATAGATTACAAACAGTTTTGTCTATGTAATTGAAATAGCAATCTTCTATTGTGGTCTCTCCACCTGATATGTGAATTACATCACCGTCAGTATATCTAAATGCACACTTATTAAAATTAACATTTGAACTGCTAGTGAGGTTTGTTTGTGTGCTAAACACTTCGTTACTTGTTGGATCTATATTAGAACCATAATTAATTTGGTTTAACATGTGAGCATAACAACTTGCATACATAAAATTACAATTACTAACTAAAATATTATCTGCATTGTTGCCTTTAAGTGTAGTAGCAAAAAAATTGATATCTTTTACACTTACATTACTTGTGGTTACATTAAGCGAATAACTCTGTGTTTTTGCTCTTATGTTTGTTAGACTAGGAACATTATCTCCTTGTAACCAAACATACAAATATTTTGTGGTATTATCAAAGTACCATTCGTTTTCACTATTTAAAAACTCTAACTTGTTTTCCAAATAATAGTAATGATGTTTTTCTTTCCATAAAGCAACATTATCATATCCTAACCTAATAAGTGAGTTAGCAGAATCTAATGTTTGAGAGTTTACTACTTTTGTGTAACTTTTAAATGAACCAACATTTAAATTGACTATGGAATTGGCAAGAGTAAATGTATTTGATAATGCTTGTTGACTTGTAACAAAGTTATACAAATTTATATTGTTATGTGCTACGTCAACTATTTCTCCGTTTTCGTAATAATAAGGACTGCCAGTCCCATTACCTAAAACATTGCCGTCTTTGTCCTCTA
>Ga0160423_10004255_pt1 | contig 11783 bp, 25 predicted proteins | sample CRUFie14St8metaG_FD_108191 | JGI IMG/M metagenome (GOLD analysis project Ga0160423, IMG submission 108191) | Marine microbial communities from the Costa Rica Dome - CRUD Field 142mm St8 metaG | ecosystem: Environmental > Aquatic > Marine > Oceanic > Photic zone | place: Costa Rica: the Eastern... | reverse complement strand
TTTAAATTACAATTGGACAGTCTCCTTCAAAAGCGTCATGCCAAGTTGTTCTTTCTTTAAATTCAGTACCTAAAATTCCTTTAACAAAAATATCTTTTGTGTTGTGAATACGATACGCTTCAATATCAAATTCTTCATTATCGTTATCAATGACTTTTATTCTGTAAGAGTGAAGTTCATAATAACCCATATAACTACTTGATATATTTACATATCTAAAATTAGAACCTTCTTCAAAACTCTTTGAAATAATCAATTCGCTTGGCGCTGTGGAGCTGTATAATTTTATAGGTTTTTTAGACTTAATAATCATGTTATCCTTTCTTTACAAGATAAGCTTTGTGCCCAATCATCGTAACAATACCGCCGCCAGTGTATAATTCTCCATTAACTGTAAATGAATCATCACCTTTATGAGGATTATATCTTACAATCGGATCTGTATCTTTAGGTGTAATAAGATTAGTAATTTTTCCTATTAATCCTGCATGAACAGTTTTATTGTGCTTTAAGAAAGCTTCATCACGTCCAGAAGCTCTTAACACAATGTCTGAGCAGTCAATAGAAACAGCATGAACAGAATCAAGCTTTTTACCAAGACGACCTCGATGAATTGTAATTTGGTCGACTGTATTTAGATTAGGTCTGATTGTCACTTTATCCATGATAAAATCCTTTTTTGTTGTTGCCTTATATTAATATTATAATATAAAATAAAACTAATTGCACGTATTTGTTGTCTTAAAGAAATAATTTGCATCTTTTTCATCAAAAAACATATAAACAGTATTTTTTGTACGATGTAATGATTTCATTTTCAATGTACCTGTTTTTGCTTTTTTTATTTCACAAACTAATAATTGCTCGTCCTTGTCAAGAAAACCCCCAGCTGGATATCCATCTTTTCTTCTTGCGTTATGATCGCTAGTTTCATAATACCATGTTTTTCTTTTCAACGTAATTAACATGTTTTCTTTAATTTTTAATTTCATCTTCTTCTATACTCGGTGTTGTATTATCGTGCACCATATCAGAAGCGTTTCTAAATCCGAGCTGAAACAGTACTTCAGAAAGAGGATGTGCAATAATATTGTGTATAGTCCATTTAAATCTGTCAGGCATTTTATTAATAATACTTTTCATAATTCTCCTTCTTGAAAAACATTGTCGCTTAAAACAATTTCAAACTTGTTATCTTTTGCTTCTTGAACCCAAATAAAATCTATTTCTTTAGGCTCACCATTAACTCTAATAACTACTTTAGCATCGCCAAGATCTTTGTCTGGTGTGCTGTTAAAATTACAAAAAGCAAGTATCTCATCTAAAGTCATAATCAATCCTTATCTATAATATAGTCTATACCGCTCTGTTACGTAACAAGAATATTCTGTGTTCCAATCATGAAAATATACAGTTTCAGATACAAGATTACCGTTAATATCTCTTACTTCACTAGGCAATACTTCATGAATGCCCCTTTGGATTCGAAGCTGATTTCTTCTTACTGATTTTTTAAACTTATCTTCAACTGTGCTGTATCTTCTAAGTTTAAGATATTCCATTATTTTTCTCCTAAACTTAGTGATAAAGGCACTGAATTAAGTTTTCTTCCAGAGTTATTGTAAACATCAACAACAATTTTATTACCTTCAAAATAAGCTACAACTTTTTTATTTTTATACTTCTTTTCGATAGTCTTCATGGAATCTCCAAACACTTTAGCTTATTAATAAGTTCTTCAGGGGAATAATACTCCATATCTTCCCAATTACTATTAACTGCAACTTCTATAATATCAACTGACTGTCTCCACATGTAAGAAGTATTATCTACTTTCCAGTTAACCTGAGGCGTTTGACCAGCCCATAATTTAAAAGTAGGATCTGATTTAAGAAGATTAGAAATTTTTACTATCTTTAAATAATCTTCTCCTGATAACTCAATGTTTAATTCTTTTAGCTTGTTTAATATTACACTAGAATTAGTTAAACTCATGTATGGGAAATTCAATTCATAAATTTGCATATACTTTACCTCTTATATTTCAAGTAATACATAATAATAACAGTAATCAAGAATAGTTTTAAAATCAATAGTTTTCTCCAATTACAACATAATTTTCTGATGGATCATCTTCAGAGAAAGTAGGCTCAAGATTAGAATCTAAATCCATTTCTGAGATGGTTTCATATTGAATATGATATCGATTCATACCGTCACTCATAACAATTTCTGAAGATGGGTCATAAGATTGCAAAACATCAATTAGTTCTTCAACAGTCATATTAAATTCCTTTCAATTAAAATAATAAATTATCCTACCTTATGGTAATATTATAATATAAATTAAAACTTTTTACACGCTTAAAAGATCATCTTTAATTTGAATCATCTTTAATTTTATACTCATATATTTTCCACTTACCTTCAACATGGTTTTTAAAAATATCATTAAGTTCTAAAGTAAAGATCTCATCTTCGTTTTTATTATATCCACAAATTATTTGTGCAGATCCTTCTTCAATTTCAAAATTATAGATAATTCCGACATGACCCTGATAATTGTTATTTGTATTATCTATTTGAATATTGTAATAAGACGGTAGTCTTTTACTTACAAACTCTTCATAGTCCATATGAACACCATACTCATATTCTATATTTGCAATATGATTTAGCGCACGCTGATATAAATTAAGTTCTGACATAACATATCCTTTTGAAAAATAAATTTGGGAACGGGATTGACGAAACGAGCGGTTAGGCAGTCAAAGAAAACGCTTGAGAGATGCCTAATAATGTTTCTAAATCTAAGTTAGTAGAATGATGAAGCTTACCACTGTAATCTTTAAATAATGTAATTTGACCGCTTGAATACTCTCTTAAAATATTATTATTTTCATCTCGAGAGAAATGCGTAACTTCAATTTCAAAGATTTTGCAGAAACAATTTTCATAATTAACAAAAATATTTTCAAGCTGTTTTTTAACTGCATGATCTGAAACGTGGTAATTTAGATATTCTTCATCTGTATCTTCGTTATAATCAATATACTCACCACAGATTTTATCCATGACATCTTCTTGTTCTTCATTGAACAAGGGGATCGTATTGATATTTTTAACAGTTAAGATTGGCAGAGATTCATCCTTTAATGCAACAGTACATGGACCATATTCAGCTACAATATCGTTATTACAGAAAATACCTTGGTCATAAACTTCTTTCATGTAAGAAAGATGATTAATAAGATCAGGAATGTCGTTTAATGTTACGTAATTAGCAACTGATGTATAGAAGATTTTATTAGTATTTTCCATTTTAAATCCTTTGATTTAATGTTAAAGAGGATGCCTTATGAAGTTATTATATATTAAGTTAAAACTTTTTACACGTTAAGAGTTATCCAATGACTGCATAATCTTGTTGTTCTGTCTCCGGGAGTTTAGATTCTTCAGTAATTTCAAAATCTTTATGAAGCTGTAATTTACATACTTGATGATCATGAAGCTCGTAACGATCAAGACCATCGACAATTAAAACAGGTAGATTAGGGTCCAGAGTTTGTAGCTGATTAATAAGATCTTGAACTGTCATGTTAAATCCTTTCGATTTAAAATTAAAATAAATATTGGTCCTTATGGTAATATTATAATACACTAAAAAACTATTTGCACGTTAAATTCTATTGAACGATAATCATTTTTCCGTTTACAATTTTAACAGTATAGGTAGCATCTTCATCTGCACTAATACTCTTGAAATGATTCACTACTTCATTCCTCCCTTGTGTTATGTTCTTTAAATCTAAGTAAGCTATTAAAAAAGACATAAAAACTAAACTAGCATATGCTACAATACAAAATACAGCAGCAGACTTATTGTCAGCAAACAAAAAGAAGACTGCTGGTATTGACATCATCTTTCCGCAAACAAAACAAACGAAAGCTACTTTAGATTTAAAACTAACTCTTTCAAAAACTGTCATCAGAAAAACCTCTTTCTTTTTGACTAGGATCATCCGGGAAGTCTCCAACTTTAAAAGACTCTAACTCATTACAATCAAACTCTAAAACACATAAACCTAGCTCATTAGTAAGAGCTTCTACAATCTCATCATTTAAGACTTCAATATTTTCGATGTTTGAGACATCTAATTCAACAGACATTTTTCGAGGGAGCTGAGATTGAAAAACATCTTGATCATCATCAATGTCCCATAAGATATTAAAACAATTAAACTTTTTCATATAACTCTCCTTATTTATTACCGAGGAATGCATCAAATAGTTTTACAAGATCAGGGCATGCAACCCCATAAACACCTTTACTTTTTTTCTTAGACTGATTTCTTTTTACTCTTGGCTTGTGAACCATTTTGACATCGATATATTTTGGATCTGTTTTGACAAGACTTTCTAAAAAGGATAACACTTTTAATGCTTTTTCTTTTTTATTGAAGCCAACCTTTAAAGATCTTTCTCCTTTTACTTGTAAAGTAATTCTGTAAACAGTTCGAAATCTGTAGTTAGTTTTATTAGAAAAATTAATATCTTCTAACTTCATAAAAACTCCTTAATACCAAGTTAAAACTTCTTTTTTGTAGAGATCAATAGGATAACATTTGTCTCTATATCTCATTGAAAGAGATACTGGAACTTCTAATTCAGTATCATAAACATGAGTTACACCTCTTTCTTTAAGCACATCAATAAAATCCAAAAACCCAGATTTGGATTCTGTAGCAGAATATTCAAGTTTAATGATCTCGGTATAGATTCCAGGTTTAACTTGAGGACAACTCCCAGTATCTTGAACAAGAATATCTTGCCCGAAAGTTCCAAGACCTGAAGGAGGAGAACGAAAATCACAATAGAAAATAACTGGTTCTTGATTTGCCATTTTAAATCCTTTTTAAATAAAAGTTAATGTTGTACCTTATGGATATATTATAAATTAATATTAAACTTATTACACGTCTGATTAAATCAACTGTCATCTCATTGATAAAACACCCTGGTTAATAACGTCATGTGCATATGATGAGAATCCCATTTCAACTTCAACTGGGATTAGTCTGAACTGTACACCTGGATTATCATCCTCATAATTTTCTTTTAGCAGATCCAACGTACATTTTAAATCGTTTTGATCGATAAACATAAATAAACCCATATCACCAAGATTAACATTTTCTAGACTTACAACCTTGATTTTTCTTAGGAAAGGTTTGATAACTTGATTTTCCATTTAAACTCCTTTGAATGAATTTAAAAAATTAATTAATGATGCCTTATGGATATATTATAAATTAATATCAAACTTATTGCACGCTAAGAGTTATTAATGCCGAATCTTTCTAAAAGATTTCCTCTACTATCTGTTTCTCCACAGTCTTGATCTAAACTCCATCGAAACTCAAGATTGTTTCCATACTGATAACCGCTAAAGATCTTTACCTCTCCATGTTTTGGATGGAGTCTTACTATTGCAGGAATATCTTCTCCACGATAATCTTTCATGTTAGCTGGAATCATCATGAAAGTAGCATGAGGATAAGATGCTCTATCTAAAATAATTGTAGCTTGTCCAGTCATTTAAAATCCTTTCAAAGTAATTGTTGTGCCTCATGGTATTATTATAAATTAAAATAAAACTTTTTACACGTTACGACTGTTTTCCAAAGTTAAAATCTTCTGCACATTCTTCAATAAACTTCTTGAAAAGATCTGCATTAAAACTTCTTCCAGAATTATTTCTTGCAAAGTCATGTGAATAATTCAAGGCATATTCAATAAAAGGAGTTAAAAACTTTGCGACTTGTATATGTTCTGAACTGCCTAGTTGAACAATTTTTTCAGAGAATTTTGACTCTGGATTGACTAAGATCCGTCGATCAATTCTAGAAACATGAAAAGGCTTAGAAGAATTGGCAGTACCATTTTTAAAAAAATCCTCATCCTTGTTTTGTGTATCAAATCCTACTCGTTTTATTGTCTCTTTATATATGTCCGGCTTTTTATTTTTATTGACGATTTTAAGTTTTTCCGCAGTCTTGCCTAGTTTATATAAACGTGAGTGTATATCAGCAAGACGTGATACCAAAACCGATGGCCAGCCTTCATTTCGAATTTCAGACTTTGAAGAGTCAATTGGCATTACATCTTTATTATTATGATTTAAAAATACAGCAATATTGATAGGATTAAAATTATCATGTGTTCGAATCTTCACACTTTTTGAAGTTCTTTTTGAATTGTTTCTTGCTGAAGGTGTGGTAAAAAAACCTTTTGTTGTTCCCATTAAAATATCTTCGAAAAATACTTTAATTCCATGACTAGACTTGCTATTGCTATTGTTTTCTTCTCTAAAGAATTTAATGTCAATAGAATACATTTTATTATCATAAAAAAAGCTAAAATAATCTGTTTCTAGTTTATGAATTTCATCTTCATTTGGAGAGTAATTTTTTCCATAAACTATATGTTCTTCTTTTTTCTTGTCGCCGTTTTGATACTTGATTTTTATTTCTTTTTTTAAGTCTCTGAGAGAATCCATATAGACTTTATATTGATATTTTTGTTGAATCTTTTCTTTGATCTTTTCATAAAGATTAAACCAGTTTCCTTTACACATTCCTTCTATCTTGATTCCTTCTAAGATCCAATATGTTCCTACATTTTTTGAATCTTCAAGCAAAGGTGATACGCTTTCTTCATTAATATTAAGCTCCTGCTTTTTTTTATCCCATTCTGCTTCATATTTATATACACTGTTTGTTTGTTTGTTTCGACTTTTTAAAGTAGCTTTTTTTGCAACAGCAGGCCAAGATTTTGTACCGGTGCCAGCGTAAGAAAAACCATTAGTATATTCAGGAGGCTCAAATAAAGTTCTAATACTGCGCCATCCACAGTCAGACAATCCATTACCATCGTCTTTTATTACAATACGTTCTTTTTCTTCATCGATAATTACACTTACAAATTTGTTGCAATATTGAAACGCATTATCAATAAACTCTTCAATAGGTTGAATGGAACCCTTAAAAGTATTAATCTTATCTATTAAAGCATATTTTGCATTTATATTCATATTTTTTTCTTTCCTTATTAAACTTGTCCATTATAAATCAATTAAAAAATTTTTACATGTATGTAGATTTAATCCTTGCCATATAACATATCATTTACAAAATCCATAAACATTCTTTCTATATGAATCTTATCTCCATTGTTCATAACAACAGTTGTAGCAAAAGCTTTGCCTCCATCAGGATCCCGAATCTCTGGAACATCAGGATCTCGACATTCAAAGAAATGAGAAACGCTATCAAAGTTAATAAACAAATAAACGCCTCTATCTTTCTTGCCTTTTTTTACAAGCTGACGGTAGCATAAAAGATTATAACGAGGTTCTTTAGTTTTAGCAATAATTTTAGACATATAAATCCTTTCTTATTCAAAATGTCTTTTCAGATCTGAAGCAAAAATATCAAACTCATTATTACGATCATCAATAACTGTTACATAAGACTGACGATATTTTGTTTGAGCTTTACCTTTTCCCGTAATTTGGACTTTCATTCCTACTTCAAGTATTTTATTTGGATCTTCTACTTTAGGATAATTGCTACCCGGTCGATTAGTATGATTAGTAAGGAACTGAATCTTTGAATTGCTTCCATAAACTTGAGCAACCTTTTTTACAGTAAGAAATTGACCGACTTGAGTTGATCTGATAGATGCCATTTAAAATCCTTTCAATTTAAGAATCATTATTGTACCTTATGGATATATTATAAATTAAAATAAAACTTATTACACACATAAAATGATTTTATATTTAAGTTAAAAACTACTTCTAGATCTAGACATAAAGTCTGAACAACATCTAAAGCCAATAAAGGTTCGTCTTGAAATCGGGCTTAGTCGACCTCCAGAATTACAAGTCGCTTCATCTTCATAAGATGCATAATATCCACCTTTGACTTGCTTATCAGAAGTCCATTCTGCTACATTACCACTCATGTCATATACACCTCCTGAGCTTCGGCATTTTCTAAATGACCCCGCTGGTCTAATTCGTCTTTCTTCTCCATCAGCGTCTTCAGTATTACATTTATTTGGATCGAAATTTTTTCCATAAGGAAAAACTGACCTTCGTTTTCCCTGACATGCTATACTCCATTCTGCAGAAGTACAGAGTCTCTTATTTGCTTGTGCACACAGAGCACGTGCTCCCTCAAAGTTCACATTCACTTTTGGTCGACTTCCTCGACCAGGATACTCATAGGCATCGATGCAAAAAGCTTTACCTGCTTTAGCTAAAGCAATCGCTTTACTTCCCTTAATTTTTCCACCTCGTTTGATACTGTTTCTAGGGAATCTAGCAGTTGTCTTTAAAATCATTCCTTTCGGGCATTCAACAGAATTATTATGATGTTTTTTATGGGAAAAGGAGAGATCTGAATCTGATGTTGAATTTTTATTATCACTATAACTGTTATTTTCTTTGACAGCTTCTACATGAAAAAGAAGATTAACTAGCTGTGATTCTTGTTTAAAATTAGGAAATCTTATTGAAGTTAAAGATCTTTTCAAGCATTTCTCATAACTTAAATTAGTTATATTATCTTTATTTTCAAATCTAAGAACATTAACTCTTCCGCTACCGTATATTCTAATTCTTGCAATAAGAGAATATGAAGTATCTGATATGTTGAATTTTTTACATCTTGATAAATTAATCCTTCTAGAAGCAGATTGTATCTGATTAGCATTTAATTTTTCTGGTAGATTTTTTCTTCTTCTACTAAGTCTTGATAAAAGCTCTTGTGCTCTAGACTTGTTTTCTTTCTTTACTTTATCTTCATCTTTTTTAGACTCGTAAAAGAAGCTTAATTCTTTTTCTTTGGATTTTTTTTCTAAAACAAATCTTTCGTAGTTTTCTTGATTTGCAATAATATTAATTTTATTAGTATATTTTATTTTCCCTTTAAGGGTAATCATATCAATAGTATGATAACCTTCTTTTAACTCGTAGCTAACTATAGGTGTAATACCAATACTTTTTTCATTTATAAATATTTCTGAAGGAGGACTTGTTGAAATAGTTAAATAACCAGTTCTTATATTTTTTCTATCTGTAATTGAGTTTTTAAAATTAAATCTTTCTATTTCTGTCATGAAGCTTTCTAGACTTTTTGCTGTAAGACTTATTTTGTTTAAAAGATTGCTTGTATGTATATCTACAACTTCTATGTAAATAAAATACTTACCAAAACCTTTTCTTAATCTAGCTGAAATGACAATATCAGCTTGTATTAATCTTCCTATTGAAACATCACATTTGTTGTCACAGTCTTCTAATGTTTTCCCTGGTGGAAGAAATACTTCAATATTTTCTTTCGACATTATTGAAAACTTTTTAAAGTCTATACCCTTCTGAATAGCCTCATCTAATAAATCACCAATAACCTGTAATTGATTCTTCTTTATATCAACTTCAGAAGAAGCTGTTAGAAACTTAATGAAAATATTTTTCTTATCTTTACAAAGACCAAATGTTGTGTGTAGTAATATTAAAGCAACTAAAATATATTTTTTCATCTTTTCTCCTACAGTTAAATTCCAAATCTTTTAAACAGTAAGATACTGTCTAACTTAAGTTAATTTAATAGATTCCGTCTACATACTCCAATAAGATTCAGATGATGGAGAACAATAATATGGCCTGTCATATCGCTCTTGATATTCTATACCAGACATTAAGTTCTTTTTTGTCACATAAGTTTCATGGATTTCTGTAACAAACTTCAAACGTTCAGGATAACCAGTTCTACAAAGTTCTTCAAGCTCTTCTCGAGTCTTGCCTTCATAGTCTTGTTTTAAAACAAATCTTAATCCGGGCTTATTGTTTCCCCATCGAACAGAATCAGAACGATTCTTAATTCTTTTATCTTTTTTATAAACTTCAATAGTAAGATTTTTTTTAATACTGTTTTTATCTGCTGAAGACATATTAAATCCTTTTTAAATTAAATTGTTGTTGTACCTTATGAGAATATTATAAATCAATTAAATACTTTTTGCACGTAAATACATCTTCGAAGTTTTCATAAATAACTTCTGGTCTTGCACTTTTAGTGTCACAAGAATGATTAGAAAACATCCAACTCCAATTGTTATCCCACATATCTCCTATTACACTTCCCTGCCATTGACTGCTCGGATCTATTTGAAAAATCATATAACTGTTGCTGATATAAACGTTATTAAAATAGATATAGTTTCTTTTAACATCATTACTTACAAAATACTTCTCATCTAAAATTCTCTTAATTAATTTTAAACTAAGACATCGTTTTATTTTTCCTATCTTTATGGATTCTTTATGTAAGGTATCATACTCAGAACTCCACTTCCAGTATTTATATACATGGGATTCTTCTATCTCCTTTACCCTTTCTGTTAATTTCTTCTCTTCTTCTGCTAGCAAATCATAGTCTAGATGCTTTTCTAAGAAAGATTTAAAACTTTCAAACTTAACTGTTAAACCTTCTTGTCTCTTGTCTGTAAAACCAAATTTCTTTACGGACTCACTTTCCTTTAAGACTAACTCAAACAAATATTTTTTTGCACATGTTGCAGCAGGATGATAAGAGTTGTCAAAAGTATATGATTCCTGTACGAAAATAACTTTTTTACCAAGGATATTGATTGAAGCAGAATCTATAATCTCTTTATTCTCTTGATATTCTAATTCTCTTTTCTTTTCCCAAGCTTCTTGGTTAAAGCTACTAACTTCATCATCATAATAGTCATCATCATCATATCCTCTTGAGGACCAATAACGCTCATTCTCTGGGTTGAGCTGCATGCTTCTGTTATCATCACTTGTATATCTTCCCATATGAAAATCCTTATAATGAAAAATTGTTGCTGTACCTTATAAGATTATTATAAATCAATTAAATACTTTTTGCACGTTATACGTCTCTTTAACCTCCATATAAATCACTATATCTTCTTGCTTCAACAAAACCTGGAGACATCCAAACCAACTTATCTCTTATAGATCTTGCTGATGCAACATACCCGTCACTCCAATCAGCTCCATCAGGACACTGATCTAATAACATCTTCCGAACAGCTTTCAAGAAAGGTACAACAGATCCACAACTCTCATCCCATCTTTTACGAATCACCCTCTCAACAAGCGGATCATAACTGTAAGCTGAATTATAATTCTTTCCACTACATTCTGCAACCAACTCATCAACAATCGGCTGCAACTTACTCTTACTAAACTCAATCTCAACATAATCATGAAGCCAAGGAGAAGGATTTGTATCAAACTTAATTGTAAATAAATCACTCATACTAAAACCTTTCAAATCAAAAATTGTTGTTGTACCTTATAAGATTATTATAAATCAAAAGAAAACTAAATGCACGCTACATTAACTCATATATAATTCTCCGTAAAAAATCTGTGTAGATTACAAAAGTGTTATAAAAAAATACAAGAATTGCTACCTACGCAACTTACTCTCAAAGAATCACCCGATATTCTCCCAATACATTCCATACCTCTAAAACCATTATCAGACCAACAGCTTTCTGCTTCTTCAATTATTAAAGCTCCAGTTTGTGATGTAGCTTGACTCCCTATAAAACTATCAACAATGTCATTAACACACTCTATAGCAAGATCAAATCTTTCATCACAGGTAATAGACTCTTCTATTATATCTTCTTCTACAATTTCCTCATCTTCTATT
>Ga0160423_10004253_pt1 | contig 11788 bp, 9 predicted proteins | sample CRUFie14St8metaG_FD_108191 | JGI IMG/M metagenome (GOLD analysis project Ga0160423, IMG submission 108191) | Marine microbial communities from the Costa Rica Dome - CRUD Field 142mm St8 metaG | ecosystem: Environmental > Aquatic > Marine > Oceanic > Photic zone | place: Costa Rica: the Eastern... | reverse complement strand
CGGATGGACCCGTTCATTCAGTACGGCATGGTGGCGGGCATTCAGGCTTTTAGGGATTCTGGGTTCGAGGTCACCGAAGCCAAGGCGACACGAATTGGTTGTGCCATCGGTTCGGGCATCGGCGGCATAGGCTCTATTGAAGATACCGCCATGCTGGTTGATCAAAAGGGCCCCAAGCGGATATCACCTTTTTTCGTGCCAGGCGCCATCATCAACATGATCGCCGGGAATCTGTCGATTCTTTATAACCTCCAGGGCCCAAATATTGCAGTGGTCACCGCCTGCACGACAGGCACCCATAACATCGGCCTCGGAGCGCGGATGATCGCTGCAGGCGATGTTGATGCGATGCTGGTTGGTGGCGCGGAGATGGCCACCACGCCGGTGGGGATTGGCGGCTTTGCTGCTGCACGTGCTTTGTCTACGCGCAACGATGACCCAGAGCGGGCCTCGCGTCCCTGGGATGCCGACCGCGACGGGTTCGTTCTTGGTGATGGCGCGGGTATGCTCATGCTTGAGTCGTTGGATAACGCGCAGTCCCGAGGCGCTCATATTTATTGTGAGCTGACCGGCTTTGGTATGAGCGGTGACGCCTATCATATGACGTCACCTCCAGAAGATGGGCGTGGTGCGGCGGCATCGATGCAACAGGCGCTGAACGATGCAGGTCTGTCAAAAGAAGACATCGATTACGTGAATGCCCACGGCACGTCGACGGAAGCCGGGGACCTGGCGGAGTCGCTGGCTGTGAAAAGTGTTTTCGGCGCCCACGCAACGGAGCTTGCTGTGAGCTCGACGAAATCTATGATCGGGCATCTGCTAGGAGCCGCGGGCTCGGTAGAGGCGATTCTGACGATTCTGGCGCTCCGAGATAACGTGGCACCGCCGACCATTAATCTCGATAACCCTGGCGAGGGGTGCGACCTCAACTACGTGCCGCATCACGCGCAGGAGCGACCGATTCGGCACGCGCTGTCCAACTCATTCGGCTTTGGTGGCACCAACGGCTCTCTGATTTTCAGTGAGCTTGCCTGAGCGCTGAAACCCCCATGTCATTAACCTGGGTCGATGGGGTGGCCGCAGACACGGTGCCCGTAGACGATCGAGGGCTCCACTACGCCGATGGCGCCTTCGAAACGCTGTCCTGTCATGAGGGCTGCATCCATCATGCGGCGCTTCACCGAAGTCGGCTGACCCGAGCCCTATCGGCGTTAGGAGTAACCAGCGCGGCTGAGCACAGCGAGCGTCTTTTTGAGGAGGCTCGACAGTGTCTGGACATCGCCCGACACAACGGCGTTGCCCGGTTGACGGTGACTCGGGGCTCAGGACCTCGGGGCTACACCCCACCAGCACCTTCTCGATTGCGGTCGATTCTGCGCGCGTCTGCGAGACCTGACTCGCCGCTCTCCGCATTGCGTTGCGGTATTGCGACGACTCGATGGGCAATACAGCCACAATTAGCAGGTCTCAAGCTGCTGGCCCGCACCGAACAGGTGCTGGCCGCCGCTGAGGCGGCAGCTGCTGGCTGGGATGACATGCTGATGCTGGGCAGCGATGGTCATGTGATCTCCAGTAGTCGTGCCAATATCTTTATTTTGCTTGGTGAAAAGGTTGCGACGCCTTGTCTTGATCGCTGTGGCATAGCAGGCACTCGGCGAGAGCTATTACTGAACAAGCTTCTGCCCGATATGAATTGTGCCGTCGAGATTAGACCCATCTCCTTGGCGGAGTGTTTGTCTGCAGACGCTCTGGTCACCACCAATTCAGTATCGGGGATCACCCCGATTACGCAGCTAGGTGAATCTGCGATCGGCTCGGATACGGGCAGCAATTGGGTCGCGACACTGCAACGAGCCATGGCGGAGGCGTCTTTATGAGAAAACGGGCGGTCCTCGTCGTCCTATTACTGGGTGCTGTCGCAGTTGGTGCCCTTATGTTGCGTCTTACGACCGCTTGGAACCAGGCACTCGCGCTGCCCGCAGATGGGGTCTTTATCACCGTGGCTAAAGGAGAAAGCCTTAGCCGGGTGCTCGCGCGAGCAGAGGACAAGCAATGGCTAACCAAGAGCAACTGGGTGGGTGTCGTCGCCCGATGGCGGGGATTGGATGAACAAATTCAGGCGGGTGAGTTTGCGCTGGAGGCGCCGTTGACCGCCGGCGAATTCATCGCAAAATTGGCGGCAGGAGCAGTGGTACAGCGCAGTGTGACACTCCCTGAAGGGATAACGCTCGCCGAAGCGGTCGAAATCCTGCACCGAGAGCCAACGCTCACCAAAACCCCCCTTAACGATTTATTAACTGCGCTTCTGGCGATGACCGAACGCGAAGACTCAGCCGAGGGGCTTTTTCTTCCCGAGACCTGGTCTTACACACGCGGCGACTCGGACCTCGATATTCTGCGGAGGTCCCATCTGGCGTTGAACGAGTTGCTTACTGCTTTATGGGAACGTCGATCCGAGGGCTCAGTGTTGTCCTCTCCCTACGCAGCTTTAACCCTGGCCTCGATCGTCGAGAAAGAAACCGGTGTAGCGGGTGAGCGTACGCAAATTGCAGGCGTTTTCATACGACGGCTTGAGATGGGGATGCGTTTGCAGACTGACCCTACGGTCATTTATGGTCTGGGCGATGATTACGATGGCGACTTGAAGCGGCGACACTTGCGAGATACCACTAACCCCTACAACACTTATGTTATTCGCGGGCTGCCGCCGACCCCCATCGCGTTACCTGGTGAGGCTGCTCTGCGTGCCGTTTTTGCTCCTGCTGATGGTGAGGCACTGTACTTTGTCGCAAAGGGTGATGGTTCCCACGCCTTTAGCGCCACTCTGAAGGAGCATGAAAACAATGTGCGCCGCTACCAGGTGACCCGGCGCGATGACTATCGATCCTCACCCAGCATCTCGAATGAACAGTAACCCCAGATGAAAGGTCGCTTTATCACGATCGAGGGCGGGGAGGGCGCTGGGAAATCGACTGCGCAGACCTTTCTGGCTGAGAAGCTGGCAGCGCAGGGTATTTCGGTACTGCAAACCCGGGAGCCGGGCGGTACGCCGCTCGCTGAGTCGATTCGCCGCAATTTGTTGAGCGTCGACGAGGAAGCTCCGGTAGAGATGACCGAGTTGTTGTTGGTTTTCGCAGCCCGCGCACAACATCTGGCCAAGGTGATCGAGCCCGCACTGAATCAGGGGCAGTGGGTGCTGTGCGATCGATTTACCGACGCAACCTATGCTTACCAGGGAGCCGGCAGAGGCCTCTCGGCTGAGCTCATTGGCAAGCTTGAGGCGCTGGTTCAAGGTGATATGCGTCCAGACACCGTCATTCTGTTGGATATGCCGCCACAGATTGGGCTAGCCCGAGCCAAGGCTCGTGGGGTATTGGACCGCTTTGAACGAGAGGAACAGGCGTTTTTCGAGCGCGTGCGTCGGGCTTATCTCGAGCGAGCCGCGGCGTTTCCGGATCGCTATGTGGTTGTTGACGCAGCACAAGCACTTAGCGAGGTCCAAAAATCTTTGGAGTCGGTGATGACAAACTGGTCGGTCGGTGCCTGAATCATCGGAACTCGCATCCGACCTGCATGCCAGCACACCGCCATGGCTCTCAGTTCATCTGCGGGAGTGGATCTCCGGCGTGGGTGATAAAGGTCACGCCTACCTCGTGGTCAGTGAAGATGCCTGGGAAGCTTCGCTGTTTGCACAACAACTGGCGATGCAGCAACTTTGTCATGGCCCTCAGGGCGGGATGCCCTGTGAGCAATGCCAGAGTTGCAAGGCCTTTCTTCAGCATACCCACGGAGATTTTCTTTTACTGGAGGTGCCTGACGGTAAAACCGCGATCGGCATTGATCAGGTCAGAGAGGCCACACGCTTTATGCAGCAAACAGCGCTGTATGGGGCCACCAAGTTGCTGTTGGTTCAGAATGCTGATCTGATGACGCTGGCGGCAGCGAACAGCCTGCTCAAGACGCTAGAAGAGCCGCCCGGTAATGCGCTAGTGCTTCTCTGCAGTGCGGAAGCCTGGCGACTGCCGCCCACGGTCAGATCTCGCTGCCAATTGTTGCGTATGCCTCGAGTTGAAAAAGACCGAGCACTAGAGTGGTTGCGCTCAGAGATACAGGTCACCACCGCAGATGCTGAGCACTTGCTGGACATGGCGCAGGGGCGAGCGGTCGCTGCACGTCTCATGGCAGACTCTGAGAGCCTGGCCTCAAAGGAAGCGCTTGCTGCAAGCTTTCCGATGCTTGGTCAGCAACAAGGTGGCCCACCAGCGGCTTGGTCAGGCGTCGAGGTCAGCGTGCTGCTATCGGAATTGCTCGTTTGGGTTGAGGGTCAGGTGCGCCAGATCGATACGGATCGCTTTTCTCATCGCGCGCAAAGCTGGCTGTTGCTGCATCGTTGCGTGGCGGAACTGTCATTCAGGGTCAAACAGGGGGCGACGCCCGGTAAAGATATCGTCATTGCCGAGCTCTTCCGCCTGTGCCGCAGCCGCGAGCACCCAGCCTTCGCTGATATTGGCCGGCGATTTTTATCGAACCTTGGAAAAGTAAGTATGGGCAGTTAGGGTGGCGCCGTGAGTAGCAGTGATCAACAAGCGGTCCTGACACTGACGATTAAGGACAAAAGCGCTCTTCATCGCGCTTTTATGTCTTTTCTTCAAAACGGTGGTCTGTTCGTGCCAGCGACGGGTTCGTATCGGCTTGGAGATGATGTTTTTCTGTTGCTCACTCTGATGGACGAGCCGGAGAAACTTCCAGTAGCCGGTCGCGTCGTGTGGATTACCCTGGAAGGTGCTCCGGGCAACCGGCAGGCAGGTATCGGCACTGCGTTTTCAGGCGAAGATGTCGCCATCACCTCCAAAATTGAAGATTATCTGGCGGGCTCACTGACCTCGGAGCAAGTTACCCACACGCTCTGACATACCGATGCATCATGCATGCGTAATGCATAAAAAGCGGGCCCCGAGGGGCCCGTAGTCATAGACTTTTAGGAGTGGTGTGCTCGCGGGCACATCTGCGAACACACAGCTCGGGCACTTGGGATACCCGATGTCGTCAGGCTTCTTGAGGGGCACTGCGACCCAGTTATTATGACGGAAGTGCGGAATTAATCCAGTGGCGCTGCGGCTTTTCTTATCTCAATGCGTCATATTACCTTGTTCGCTAAGGTTATACGCAGTATCTGCTTAATAAGATGTTTATAAGCTATTGTTTTTAATTATATAAAAATTATCGTATTGGTTCGAGTGGTTTCTAGCTTTAGCTTAGGTATTTCAGGTGGTCCTGACGAATATTCTGGGTTGATCCCGTCGTCCGAAATCGTTGTAAACACAGGCTTTTTGTGACAATATCGCGCGCCTCGTTGGTGGCTCTGGCTCGGTGTTTCCTGCGTTTTGTGCGGAAGTGGCGGAATTGGTAGACGCGCTGGATTTAGGTTCCAGTGTCTTATGACGTGAGAGTTCAAGTCTCTCCTTCCGCACCAAATTCCCCATACCGCTGCCTGATGCCCCGTGTTGAACGGGGTAGAGCGCCACTGCAAAAAACGGTATCGATACCCTTAAACCTTGCATTTTTCAGGAGCACAAACATGCGGGTCTCCATAGAAACAACGTCCGGGTTGGAGCGGCGACTGACCGTCGGTGTGCCAGCTGATCGGGTGGATACCGCCGTCGACAAGCGGCTTCAGGAGGCGGCCCGCAATGTGCGGTTGCCGGGTTTCCGTCCGGGCAAAGTCCCCATGCGTGTCATGCAACAGCGATTTGGCGCTGGTGTCAGACAAGAGGTGCTCGGTGAGGTGATCAGTCAGTCGTTTCAGGAGGCGGTGGTCTCTGAAAATCTGCGACCTGCCGGGCAGCCCAATATCGAAGCGCGCAAAATGGACGCGGGACAAGACGTAGAGTACACCGCCACCTTTGAGGTATTTCCCACCGTTGAAGTCAGTGCAATCGACGACTTGTCCATCGAGAAGCCTGTTGCGGAGGTGACAGACGCGGACATAGACGACATTGTGGAAGTTTTCCGCAAGCAACAGGGCAAGTTGGTTACTGCTGAGCGAGCTGCGGCAGAGGGAGACACGGTGTTAATTGATTTTGAGGGTTTTCGCGATGGCGAGGCCTTTGAGGGCGGTTCCGGTGAGGACACCTCACTAGAATTGGGCTCTGGCCGGATGATTCCTGGATTTGAGGACGGCTTAATCGGCACGAGCGCTGGCGAAGAAAAACTGCTGCAACTGACCTTCCCAGAGGACTATCAGGCGGAAGATCTTGCCGGTGCTGCTGTGGAATTCAAGGTCCACGTCAAGGAAGTGCAGGAATTGGAGTTGGCGCCGGTTGATGACGCGCTGTTTGCACAGTATGGCCTTGAAGACGGCACGGAGGAAAGTTTTCGAGCCGAGGTGAAGCAGAATATGGAGCGTGAGCTGCGAAACGCCATCGAGGCATCAGTGAAGACGCAGGTCATGGATGCCATTGTGGCTGCCCATGCTGATCTGGACTTGCCCGCGTCGCTTATCGCTCAAGAAGTCAATGCCATGCGGCAGCAAATGTTTCAGCAGTTCGGCGGTGCCGCGCCTCAGGAGATGGATCTTGCATCAATACTGCCCGATGAAATGTTCGCCGATCAGGCTGAACGGCGTGTCAAGCTGGGCCTCGTTGTGGCAGAAATGATCAGCCAGTTTGAGTTAACGGCGGAGCCCGCTAAGGTACGTGAGGCGATAGAGGATATCGCGTCGACCTACCAAGACCCTGAGGAAGTGATCAACTGGTACTACTCGGAGAATGAGCAATTGGCGGGTATCGAGTCACGTGTGTTGGAGGATTCGGTGGTAGAGAAACTGCTGTCCGCCGCAGCTATCGCAGAGGTGGAGTGCAGTTATCAGGATGCGTTAGCCAAGGCACGTCCGGCGTCGCCCGCGTAATAGACATCAAAAAGGAATAAGCATGGAACAGACAGATTTCGATCGGGACCCCCAAGCGCTCGGCTTGGTGCCGATGGTGATCGAGCAGACGTCTCGCGGGGAACGCTCCTTTGACATTTACTCTCGGCTTTTAAAGGAGCGAGTAATCTTTATCGTGGGTGCGATCGAGGACCACATGGCGAACCTGATCGTCGCACAGCTGCTATTCCTAGAATCTGAGAATCCCGACAAGGACGTGCATCTTTACATCAATAGCCCAGGTGGCTCGGTCACTGCGGGGCTGTCGATTTACGACACGATGCGCTTCATTAAGCCGGATGTCAGTACTATGTGCATCGGACAGGCGGCGTCTATGGGTGCCTTTTTACTGAGTGGGGGTACGAGAGGTAAGCGCTACATACTGCCCAATGCGCGTACCATGATCCATCAGCCCAGCGGGGGTGCCCAGGGGCAGGCCACAGACATTGAAATTCAGGCTAAGGAGATTTTGTTTCTCCGGGAGCGCCTTAATAAGCTGCTAGCTGATCATACGGGCCAATCGATGGATGTGATTGAGCGCGACACCGAGCGGGATCGCTTTATGAGCGCAGAGCAGAGCGTGGAATACGGCCTAGTTGATGAGGTCATCACGAGTCGTTAGGGGGTCACAGCCGCACGCACCCTGACTTGCAAAGTCCCCTGAAACGTATCAAGGTTAACCGCAGACAGCGCGATTATCAGGACACCCCATGACGGACGAAAACACCTCCGGCGACAATGGCAAACTGCTTTACTGCTCATTCTGTGGCAAGAGCCAGAATGAGGTGCGCAAGCTGATTGCGGGCCCGTCCGTGTTTATATGCGACGAGTGTGTTGATCTCTGCAACGACATCATCCGCGAGGAAATTCAGGAGGCAGGTACCGAGGACGAGAGTGCAAAGCTGCCTATCCCTTCGGAAATTAACGAGATTCTCAACCAGTATGTGATTGGTCAGCAGAAGGCCAAACGTGTACTCGCGGTGGCTGTATACAACCACTATAAGCGGTTGCGCAGCGCTCCATCTTCATCTCACGGCTCGGAAGATGTCGAGCTCAGCAAGTCCAACATCCTGCTCGTAGGTCCTACGGGCTCGGGCAAGACGCTACTTGCCGAGACATTGGCAAGGCTGTTGGACGTGCCCTTTACGATCGCCGATGCCACCACGCTGACGGAAGCGGGATACGTCGGGGAAGATGTTGAAAATATTATCCAAAAACTGCTCCAGAAGTGCGACTACGACGTGGATCGCGCTCAGATGGGAATCGTGTACATCGACGAAATCGACAAAATTTCCAGAAAATCGGATAACCCGTCGATTACGCGAGATGTGTCGGGCGAGGGCGTGCAACAGGCACTGCTCAAGTTGATTGAAGGCACCGTGGCTTCAGTGCCACCTCAGGGCGGTCGCAAGCATCCGCAGCAGGAGTTTCTGCAGGTCGATACCAGCAATATTCTGTTCATTTGTGGTGGTGCGTTCGCGGGTCTCGATAAAGTCATTCGCAACCGTTCTGAAAAGGGTGGTATAGGCTTCAGTGCAGAGGTCAAAAGCAAGGGTGAGACTCGTAACTTCGGTGAGACACTCTCTGACCTGCAGCCAGAGGATTTGGTGCAGTACGGTTTGATTCCAGAATTTGTAGGAAGACTGCCCATTATCGCTACGCTGGAGGAGCTAGACGCCGAGGCGCTGATCAGGATCCTCACGGAGCCGCGCAACGCGCTGACCAAGCAATACGCCAAGATGTTTGAGATGGAAGGTGTGGAAATCGACTTCCGAGAGGACGGCCTTCAGGCTGTCGCCGAGCGTGCCATGGAGCGCAAGACCGGCGCGAGGGGCCTCCGATCGATTCTCGAGGGCATTCTGCTGGAGTCCATGTACACTATTCCCTCTACTCCCGATGTCGCAAAAATTGTTGTCGACGAATCAGTCGTCAAGGGCGATTCAGAACCGCTCTTGGTCTACGAGACTCCCAGTGCCGCTGCGGCCGGCGCGGAAGAATAGCAAGTTTGTGCCGCTCGTTCGGGCGGCTTCATCAATCCATCTTTACCCGTTATGGGTACTTATTTATGCCCGGAGGCCTTTAAAAGGCCGCACCGAGCCCCCATATTGGCAGAATGAAAGGAGTAAACGATGACTGATCAAGATCACCAATTGCCCTTACTACCTCTGCGTGACGTGGTGGTATACCCCCACATGGTGCTGCCATTATTTGTCGGGCGGGAGCGATCTATCGAAGCCTTGGAGCATGCCATGCTCGACAACAAGCAGGTGCTGCTGGTGGCTCAGCGTAACGCGTCTGATGATCAGCCAGGCGTAGACGACCTGTATCAGGTCGGCACTGTGTCCAACATCCTTCAATTACTTAAGTTGCCCGACGGTACGATTAAGGTGTTAGTAGAGGGCAGTTATCGTGCGGCGGTCTTGGCCATTGACGACGATGAGCAATTTGCCGTGGCGTCGGTCAGACAGATTGAAGCCGACCCCATTTCCGAGCGCGACGCCGCCTCGTTGGTTAAGGCGACGGTAGAGCAATTTGAGAAGTACGTCGGCCTGAGCAAAAAAGTGCCTGCCGAGGTGCTGACGTCCCTTTCTGGTATCGATGAACCGGGTCGCCTCGCCGACACAATCTCGGCCCATATGGGTGTTGACCTAGAGGAGAAGCAGCGCATTCTGGAAATCGCCGACGTGCGAGGACGCCTCGAGCATCTCCAATCTCTGATGGACGCGGAAATTGACCTGTTTCAAGTCGAGAAGCGCATCCGTGGTCGAGTCAAAAAGCAGATGGAAAAGAGCCAACGCGAGTACTACCTCAACGAGCAAATGAAGGCGATTCAAAAAGAGCTCGGTGAAATGGATGATGCGCCGAATGAAGTCGATGACCTACAGAATAAGATCAATGAGGCCCGCATGCCTGAGGAGGCGTTAGACAAGGCCAATGCTGAGCTGAGCAAGCTCAAGATGATGTCACCGATGTCGGCCGAGGCGTCTGTCGTGCGGGGTTACCTCGACTGGATGGTAAGTATCCCGTGGTTCAAGCGCAGCAAAGTCCGCCATGACCTAAAGCGGGCGCAGACTGTGTTGGACGAGGATCACTTTGGGCTCGAGGAAGTAAAGGAGCGCATTCTCGAGTACCTAGCCGTTCAGAAACGCGTGCGAAAATTGAAGGGTCCCGTGCTCTGCCTCGTTGGGCCGCCTGGCGTTGGTAAAACCTCTCTGGGTGAATCAATTGCCCGCTCAACGAACCGAAAATTCATCAGAATGGCATTGGGCGGTGTTCGCGATGAAGCAGAAATCAGAGGCCATCGACGAACCTACATAGGCTCCATGCCCGGTAAGTTATTACAAAAGATGTCGAAGGCCGGCGTGAGAAACCCGCTTTTCCTGCTGGATGAGATTGACAAGATGGGGATGGATCACCGAGGGGATCCCGCTTCAGCCATGCTAGAAGTGCTCGACCCCGAACAGAATCACGCATTTAACGACCACTATCTCGAGGTCGACTACGATCTCTCGGACGTGATGTTTGTCTGCACTTCCAACACGATGAATATTCCCGGGCCGTTACTGGACAGGATGGAGGTGATTCGCATCCCGGGCTACACAGAGGATGAGAAGCTCAATATCGCCCAGAAATATCTGATACCCAAGCAGACCAAGCTGAATGGGCTCAAGCCTGACGAGATTGACCTCTCGGAAGAAGCTTGCCTGGACATTATCCGTTATTACACTCGCGAAGCGGGAGTAAGGGCATTGGAGCGCCAGATTGCCAAAGTGTGCCGCAAGATGGTCAAAGCTTTTGCTCTGGGTGAACGAGAGTCGGGGCAGACAATCAGCCCGGAATCCCTGCCGGACATTCTTGGCGTGCGGAAATTCAACTTTGGCACAGCCGAGCAGGAAAACAAGGTTGGTCAGGTCACGGGCTTGGCATGGACGTCTGTGGGCGGTGAGCTCCTGACGGTTGAGGTCGCGTCGACACGCGGTAAAGGCCGGGTAGTGAAAACGGGTTCTCTGGGTGACGTCATGCAGGAGTCGATCCAGGCTGCGAACACAGTGGTTAGAGCCAAGTCGCAAACCTTGGGGATTCCTGCGCGCTTTCATGACACGCGCGACATGCATATTCACGTCCCCGAGGGTGCTACACCCAAGGATGGCCCCAGCGCAGGCATTGCGATGTGCACTGCACTGGTGAGTAGTTTCACGGAGATACCTGTGCGAGCTGACGTCGCCATGACGGGCGAAATCACACTCCGCGGAGAGGTTCTCCCCATTGGGGGTTTGAAGGAAAAGCTCCTGGCAGCTCGTCGCGGGGGTATCGGCACGGTCGTGATTCCCCACGAAAACGAGCGGGATCTTCAGGAAGTGCCGAATAACATTAAGGAAAATCTGGATATCCGGCCGGTCAAGTGGATCGATGAAGTGCTGGCGATCGCACTCGAGCGCCTGCCCGAGCCGCTTGACCATGACGCCTATCTCGCAGGTTCTGAAAGTATCGGGCAGAGCGAAGGAACAGGGCAGGAATCCGAAGGCGCTAATCGGCCCAGATCCCACTGATTTCAAGCGTTTCAGCGTTGACCGCACCCAATGGCAGGAGTAGGCTATCTCCAGGCTCTGAGATACGTGCCAGTGAACATTCAGCTCAAAACACTCGAGGGGTAACAACGTGAACAAAAATGACTTGATCGACGCTATCGCCGCAGACGCGGATCTTTCCAAGGCTTCTGCCGGTCGCGCACTTGATGCAGCGGTTGGTGCGATTACTGGTGCGCTGGCTAAAGGCGGCAGTGTATCGCTTGTAGGCTTTGGCACTTTCTCCGTGAAAGCGCGAGCAGCACGTCAGGGACGCAATCCGCGCACGGGTGAGACT
>Ga0160423_10004252_pt1 | contig 11788 bp, 13 predicted proteins | sample CRUFie14St8metaG_FD_108191 | JGI IMG/M metagenome (GOLD analysis project Ga0160423, IMG submission 108191) | Marine microbial communities from the Costa Rica Dome - CRUD Field 142mm St8 metaG | ecosystem: Environmental > Aquatic > Marine > Oceanic > Photic zone | place: Costa Rica: the Eastern... | reverse complement strand
GAAAATCAAAATGCTCCGCGGTGAGTTCGAAAGCTACCTACCCTCGTCTCAGGCCGAGCGCCTCTACGCCCTCGGATGCGAATTAGGTGCCAGCGACGACCCAAAACACCAGGCAGAGCTGGCATCGGCACTGACCGATACGGTTGATGCTGTTTCCATGGGTATCGATGCAGGCTCAAGCTTCGTTGACAGCGCGATGCGTGACGTCAGCGCTAAATCCCATGATATTGAGCAAGAGCAGGAGCTCTTACTGGCTGACTCGCCCCGCCCTGATTGAATTGTTACTGCTGAGCAGCAGCTGGAAAAATGATACTCCCCTCGGGATAGATCTTCTCAGGCACCAACACATCGTCTTCAGATGAGCCACTGCTGAGCTGAGCTTGCTCAAGAGCCAACTGCGCAGCAAACAGCTCTGCTAGGTTTTCACGCTCAATTTCAATAAGGGTTGAGATCTCCCGCTTAAGCGCCGCCACGTCCTCAAATCCGGTCTCTAGCTGTGTTACTCGCTGTGATAACTTAGCGAGTTGCTCCGACTGCTTTTGAAGCTGCGCAACCATGGCTCTGCTTGACTCAACTCCACTTCGGGCAACTTCACCAGTATCTGTGACGGTGGATTGAACGCCCGTCATAGACACCGCCATCTGCTCGCCTAGTGCTTTGCCATCCTGTTCTACTTGGCCAATCGCTTCTGCAATCTGGGCCTGACCCTCATCGAGCATGCTCAGCTTTTGATCAAGCACAACCATGCGATCGAGCGCAGAGTTCATGTTTACGACACGCTTTGTGATCGACAAAGTCGCCGCCTGCAGTGCGTCGACCTGCCCAGACAACCTGCCGCCCGCTACCATGAGCAGGACAGCGCACAAGAAAACTACGACAGCGGCGCCGCCGGCTAACCGCTTGGAATAAAATTCCATCTTGCGATTGGCCTGACTCGCCGAGTCCAACGCCCGGTCAAGGCGGCTATGGGTGTCGGCATTCAACTGAGCAACGGCGTCGGCGGCAGGACTTGGTGGCACGGACCCTCCATTATTCGTGCTCTTTTGGGCCGGCAAAGCCAAGTCGTCGTCTGAGCCTGGGTTTTCTTCATCTACCATGTGAAATTTCTCCCTTCGGGAGGAGATATCGGCCTATTCAAATTTTTATTTAGCGTGGCAGACGTTGTACTAGCGGCTCTAACCAAGCCACCAGCCTATCTACCCAGGGCTGTGCCAGCGACTGCGTGAGCTCCCAAATTGGCGGGTGCAAGGCCCCCGCAACCCCCACAATCAATGCACTGGCTAACAAAATGATGAAGCCTGCTGTTATCAGAGATCCGATTCTTGGAAGGAGGGCCCCCCAATTGATCCATCCCAATGATGCTTTTTGGCCAGACTCGTCAGCACCAGCTTCATCTAATTCTTCAACGGTCCCATGAATCACATCAACGGGGTTTGGCGCCATGGACATAGATTCATCGTAATCGGACACACTTTGTTTTGGCGTGTCGCTCACGTCCAGATCCAGTATCTCCACAGCGAGTGCATACCAGGGCGACTCCTGAAGGGACGGTAGCAAATCAGCCAATGCACCCCTTTGATGACACTCAGAGAAGTACCGTTCCATAGCCGAGTGATTCATTTCAGTGAGACGCATCAACTTGTTGCGCGACTTAAGTGAGAGTTGCTGTAACGCCGCAGCATCGTGGTTATTTAGCGTGGAAAAAGCCAGCATCCCCACGTTGGCACCGGGGAAGGTGTTGACCAAAGACTCGCACGCCATCCACTCCTTGCCAGCGTTAGGACCAAAATCGGGCATCACAATGATGTGGCGCTCTTGAGCCTGCTGGTTGCGGGCTTCTTCAATAGAGAGATCAGCCAATACGGTATTGAATAGCTCAACGATGTCATCCACTTTTGGAGACATCATGCGATGCAAATGCAGTCCAGGCTCCAGCTTGAGCTGTTGATATAAAGCAAGGAAACAGGCATCAACTTGGAACTCCTCCTCACCCACGATGAACACATTCAACATACCTTGAAGCAAGGCTTCACGGGCTGCCGCAAGTACTGTCTCATCGTTTGGATGAGGGAGTGATCGGAGCAGCACGTCATCTGTCAGATCAATTTTCATCGGCAGAAACACCGTCGCTCCAAGGCCTCTTTATTCTCAATCATAGACATCTGACTGTCGACCTTCTGAGTCAAAGACCATTTCGTCAGGCACACGCGGCACAGGCTTAGCATGAGAAATGTTCGATTGGTTGATGCTGTTAATGTTGAAGATGTAAGCGATCACCTGAGCAACCGCCTCAAAGAGGGGCTCAGGGATAAATCCTTCGAGTTCGGTAGTGAAAAATAGCGCTCTCGCAAGCACCGGTGATTGGAATAACGGCACACCCTCCTCTGCAGCTCGCTCGCGAATTCTCTCTGCGATCAAATCAGCGCCTTTCGCCACCACTTTAGGTGGATCTTCGGAGGAAGGATCGTAGGACAACGCGACAGCAAAGTGCTCCGGGTTAGTAATCACCACGTCCGCCTCCGATATCGCCTCCAGCATTCGCGCCGCCGAAACCTCACGCTGCTTCTGCCGGATACGCTGCTTGACCTCAGGTGAGCCCTCGGTATCTTTCCGCTCGTCCTTAACCTCCTTCAACGTCATCTTCATTTTCTGATTGTGCTGGTAGACCTGATAAGGCGCGTCAATCAGGGCAATGATGATCAGTGTGCTCGACGCAATCAAAAACGCCGTGGTCAGGATAGAGGCAGAGGCTGTAAGGCCCGGCTCTAGAGCCATGAGCGAGATTTCGGCAAATTCGGTAATAGACGCGTCGATCAGAAAATAGGTCACGCCACCAACCAACAAAAACTTCGCAATGGATTTACCGAGATTCACCAGAGCCTGGAGGCCGAACATGCGCTTGAACCCCGAAATAGGGTTGAATTTTGATGCCTTGGGTTGCAACGACTTCCAGCTGAAATTGTAACCACCGATCAAACCGGAACACGCCAGAACCACAACTCCGGTCAGAATCATGATGGGCAAAACGCTGAGTAGCGCCTCGATCATGGCGTCGCCCAGCCTTCCAGCTGCAACCTGTGGTTCCAGCACAGCCAATGAATCGAACACCAACCCCTTAGCAAATATGTTGGCGACGTTGCCAAGCAGGGAGCTGCCAAACAAATAAATGTAGATTGCCACGCTAATTACTGACGCGGCGATAGTGATTTCTGTGGAACGCGCAATCTGACCCTCTTCTCGGGCCTTACTAAGCCTTCTCGCGGTGGGCTCTTCTGTTTTTTCCTGACCTTCATCCTGTTGATCTGCCATTAGGTCACAACCCAAATGGTTTGGGCTCGAGAAAATGCCTCAAGCCATAGCCACTCTATTCTGTGGCCAATGTTCACCAGATACACAAGGAACAGAACAAGGCCGGCCAACACCATTGCCGGGAAACCGACTGCAAAAATATTTAACGCTGGCGCGGCGCGCGTCACGATCCCGATACAGACATTGACAAGCATCATTGTGAGCATAATCGGTAGCGCAATCAGCACCGCGCCGAGAAACACCATTGCAGTCCACTCAGTGAAATTAACCACTGTCTCAGTAAAGTTGATATCACCCCCAATGGGCATGACTTGGAAGCTCATCAGGATTAATTCGATCAGGATTAGGTGGCCACCAATCGACAGAAAAATCAGAGTCGACATCACCACAAGAAAAGAAGCCAATACCGGCACACGACCAATGTTAGGGTCTACTGTCTGCGCCATGCCGAGTCCCATGCTCATCGATAGTGTCTGGCCCGCGACCACCAAAGCAGCATTGACCACCTGGAGCACGACCGCAAAGAGCAGCCCGATAAGCAGCTCGCGGATAATCAGCATCAGTCCCTGGGCACTGACCGGATCGATAGTGGGCAAATCAAGCGTGGGGTAGATAAAAACCGTGAGCACCAGTGCCACTGCAACGCGGATGCGAACGGACACCACTTTTAAAGAAACCAATGGCGCCGCTAAAAGCAATGCCGAGATGCGAAGAAGCGGAATTAATCCGGTAGCCAGAATCTGGACAACATCATCAAGAATCAGATTCATCGGCTGAAGATTTGCGGAATCATGTCGAATATGGTGATGAACATTTCCGAAAGGATCGTCAGCTGCCAGTCTCCAAATATGAGTAGGGCCGCCACCAATGCCGCGAGCTTAGGTATGAAGCTCAATGTCATTTCCTGAATCGAAGTTGCCGCCTGAAATACCCCGATGATGAGGCCCACCGAGAGAGCGATAAGCAACACCGGACCCGCGACATAAATCACAGTCCATATCGCCTCTCTGCCAATACCGATGACTTCAGTTGTTTCCATATCGTCAGTTTTTACACATAGCTGCCCGTTAACGAGGTCATGAGGAGCATCCAACCATCGACCATGACAAACAGCAGCAGTTTGAAAGGCAGGGAAATAATCATAGGTGAGAGCATCATCATACCCATCGACATCAGCACGCTAGCGACCACCATGTCAATAATGATGAACGGTATGTAGAGCATAAAACCGATGGTAAATGCGCTTTTGAGTTCCGACGTGATGAACGCAGGCACAAGCACGGTCAGAGGCGTTTCCATCGGCTCATTAATATCGGGGTTATCCGAGATACTGACAAAAGTCTGCAAGTCCTTGTCACGCGTTTGCCGCAACATGAAATCCTTGATGGGGATTTGTGCAGCCTCAATAGCCGTCTCCAACTCCATCTCATCGTTGCTATAAGGCGCAATCGCGTCGTCATAGACCTGCGTGAAAACGGGTGCCATGATAAAAATAGTAAGGAAGAGTGCAATGCCCAGAAGAATTTGGTTAGGCGGTGTCTGAGCAGTACCCAGTGCCTGTCTGAGCAGAGACAAGACAATGATAATGCGGGTAAAGCTTGTCATCATGAGGAGAATCGACGGCAACAAGGTCAGTACCGTCATCAAACCAAGTAGCTGCAACGTTACAGAGTACTCGGTCTCGCCTGCCTGGCCCTGCACCGCACTTAAAATCGGAATCGCAGCTTGCGCCGCGGCGTCATTCGCCACAAAGCCCAACAATACCAACAAGAGATATCTGGACATTAGCCCCCCAATAACGCGGGCCGGCACCTGTTCCCACCCCCAATGGCGGAACCAGTCAGCTTGGCCTACCCAGCACCACGATCAGCCGGTTGCTGAGCGGGAACTACCTCTCTCCCCGCTTCTCCAACTGGCCATCTAGCGATAGTGTTGATATTAGCTGGTGTTGCGCCAATTAAGAACCGTTCATTGTCAACCTCCACCAAAACCAACTCAGCAGAACGGTTAAGACGAATTCGACCAGTCACACGAATGGGAAGCCAGCTGTGGCTAGAGCCTTGCACTCGGCGCAGGGCCCAGAAACTGAGGGCCATAGTGATAGCGACCACGAAAAGCGCGGTCACCCACCGGACCCAACTGAGCTCTTCTGCCACGGGTGCGCCTCGAAATTTAGAGCTTTTCGACTCGGTCTTCTGAGGGCAGGATGCGCGTCAATCTAACGCCGTAACGATCATTGACCAGCACAACCTCACCTTGAGCTACCACCGTATTGTTGACCAGCAAATCAAGCGGCTCCCCAGCGTTGCGCTCCAGTTCGATAACACTGCCCTGCTTGAGGCGCAACAAATCACGGATCTTAAGACGAGTTCTGCCAACCTCGACAGATAGTGTGACAGGAACACTTTGAAGTACATCAGCACTGACCATCGCATCAAAGCCCTGGCCGTCAGCCGCATCCTCGGCGAGTTGCTCTAATGATACATCTACTGTTTCTTCTTCACTCATGAGTCGCTCCTAACACTCCGCCAGCAGGTCATTGTTTACTCTCTGCCAGCTCTACCGCTTTTAACAGTCTGGCTGCGGTGTATCCATTTGCGGTACCCACTTCCGCTTCAAACAGCGGAATGTCGTCCACCAGCACTCGGGCTAAATCAAATTTACGTAAATCCAGTAAGTCACCGACCTGGAGTTTTTTGAAATCACCGAGTGTCAACTCGATCTCACCCAGAACGACGCGATGCTCCAATTCTGCATCAGACGCAGCGCCCGCCAAATCTCGAGCCCATACATCATGATCGACAGAGGGGTCCTCTGAGTCCTGAACTCTGCCTCTTAGCACGTCTCTTATCGGCTTTAGAGCGGCAAAGGGATATACAACATCGATTGCGCCGCGCTCTTTACCCGATAACTCCACCTCAAGGTGACAGACAATCACCAGATCATTCTCATCCACAATCTGAACAAAGGCCGGATTGATCTCGGAGCCGACGTGCTCGCAATTGATCTCCATAATGGGAGACCAGGCCTCCTGAATTGAGGCAAAGATCACCTCCATCATGATATTAATGATGCGCGTCTCTGTTGGCGTAAACAGCCGCCCCGATGGGAGCCCATCGATACCGCGACCAAAGCCGCCAAAAAAGTTATCCAGCGACGCAAAAACAACGTTCGGATCGATTACCACCATAGAAGTGCCACGAAGGCCCGACAAACGTACGGTGTTTACCGAAAGAGGTGCCTGCAAACCGCTCAGATACTCAGAAAACGGTAAAGTCTTGACGCGGTCAGCAGTTATGCGAGGGCTGGTTCGGAGCACCTCCAGCAAACCTAGCCGTAAATGCCTCGTGAAGCGCTCTGTAATCATGTCCACCGCGGCTAAGTTGATGCCAATGGTGGTGTCTTCCGTAACAAGGTTATGTGGCCGAACCGAAGCGCTGGATACATTCTCGGGGTCAATCAGAGAAGCGGAGTCCTCATCAAAACCCTCGTCGGAGGCCAATGCATTGAGCTCCTCTTCCGACAGTCTGCTGCTATCTTCAGCCATAACGCACTCTCAACCTAAGATCTGGCTCACTGAACCACAAACTCTGTAAACATGACTTCTTCTACACCGCCAAAGTCTTCGTACTTTTCGAGCACAGAATTCACAGCAAGCTTCAACTGCTCAGCCAGATCGGCGCGGAAATTAGGTTCCGACAAACGCGACTCATCTATCTTGCGCATCACATCGAGCATCTCAGAGCGAATGGCAAATGCATGTTTTTCCATGTTTGCCACAACGCGATCGTCGTAGTGGGTCATGATGGCTACTTTAATCTGCATGACCTTTCTGGAATTGACGATATTCGCCACAAGCGGGCGCTCGATTTCCATATAAGTGTTTTCAAAGCGCGTCAGCTCCGGAGAATCGAGAGTCTCTTTATCTGGCCCCTTAGCCAGGTCCTCCGCACGCTGTCGCGCCTCGGCTGCGTCCATCTCCAACTGCTGAACCGTCGCTTCAATGCGTTCTGCAGAGTCCGGGTCAAAAAACCCCACAAAATACATTGTCGCTAGGACAGTAATGGCTAGCGTGACAACCACACCAACCCCGATCAGGATGTACGTCAGGATCGACGACTTCTTTCCGCCTTCGCCTGCTTCAATTTCTTCGTCAGCCATGATGAATATCCATACTTATACCGGGCACGCTTTCATTATGCCCAAAAATCAACTGAATCTAGGTCCAGTCCCAATTCAAGATCTTCTGACACCAGGTCGTCCGATACATCAGTTAGTCTCATTTGTTCCTGACCTTGATCAGCCGGCTGCTCACCGCTGGCCTGCCGGCCTTGAGCATTTCCCTGTTGAGATTCTGATCCAACTTGCAACTGCGCTAGATTAATACCACTTTGCTGAAGTGCATCACGCAGCCGCGGCAAGGAGTCACCCAACAAGTCTCGAGTGACTGCGTTACTGGCATTGATTTGCGCGTCTAGCCGGCCGTCTCTCATCTCCATAACTACATCAATCGCACCCAGTTCACGCGGGTTTACATTGAATGCCAGGCGATAATGGCCAGCCGCAATGTTGGCAGCGAGACGCTGGCCCAAAGCCTCAGAAAGATGCCGGGACGCCAATTCCCGCGCGGCTGTCTGTTGATTCAGTGCGAACTGGTTCAGACGCCCAGCATCAGAGATCACAGCGCGCTCAGCGCCGGGCAGGCTCTGTCTGAGGGAAAACTCGCTAGATGCAACAGGTCTTGCTGCTGCGTCACCCCCTTCTCCCTGAACCAATCCAGCAAACGACGATTGCTGCGCGCCCGAAGCGACCAGAGGTTTGTCGCCAGATGAAGCCAACTTCGCCAACTCCAGACTACGTGCCGATACCAAGTCGCGCAAAGCGACCATGGAGTCGATTTTGTCAGCCTTTGATCCATCGGGGCTCAGATTACTGATCGTTTTGGTCATTGCATCGACCCCATCAGGCCGCAGTCCCGCCCCGCGAAGCGCAAAACGGTCAAGCGTTGCTGCAGACTGGGGCAGAATCAGCGCCTCAGGCACAAAGCGACTTGGCGGTGCCACGACCTGAGTCAAGGCCTGCTGAGCGGATCGTCCAGACTCTAGTTCAGGGCCCATTACAGTGAGGGTAATAGGCTGCGGGTGCGCGACAACGTTATCACGGACAGCTCTCAGCTGCGTCTCCGACACGCCTTCTAAGCCGACCAATACTCCTGCAGCGTTTGCACCCATCCTCGAGGAGGGCGATTGCGTATTTAGCCCGGCACCATTCAAGCGAGAGCCCGCTCCCGTTGTCTCACTCAATGTGCGCAAGGCCTGTGTGACTTGCGGTGAAATCTGTGCGACCAATTGGTCCGTATGTCGCCCAGACACAGCGCTCGCCGCGATCCACTCGGACACAGCTGGTGCAACTTTCTGCGCAGCATCACGTATCCACGCGTCTGATACGGAAATACCTGTGAGCGAAGGGGAGGCCTTTACCCATTGGGCAACAGCCGCCTCCAGCTCACGCTTCAGCTCAGTTGTGGTGGGTGTCGGGACAGGCCGAAGTTCCGATGTGATACTCAGCGCAACGTTTTGAGCTATTGCGTCAATCGAGACCTCGGCACGCTTTAATTCATCGCCTTGGCTGTTAAGCCAGAGCGCTATCGACGGCTTAACAACGTCAACGATTGATCGGCTTAACCCGGCGGCTAATGCGCTAGATTGCGCTCCGCCAGCGAGTGAGGCCTGCAGCACTGGCTTGATATCAGCCGCTAACTGCTCAGCCAATTCGTTCGGAGAGGCCCCAGAATGCTGGGAAACAAACTGTAACGCAGGGGTAATGAGTTTGCTGAGGGTATCGCTTTCCAGGCGTGTTACTGGCTCACCTTTTAAGTTAGCTGTTTGCGACGAAGACTCGCCTCCGGCAGAGGTGGCCCGATCACCTTGTGCTTGCTGGGCCGCGATCCACTGTGTGATAGCCCCCGCAATAGCTTCCGCTAGATCGTTGTTGCCAACCGGGATCGGTGCCGATTCATCCCCTGCACTCGCGAAAATCTGGGCAAGCACCTCCTCCGACAGACCAATCTCTTCAGCAAACTTCATAACAGCAAGTCGCTCGACAGGCGCGCCCACTACATGCAGATCAAATTCAGGCAAAACTGTTGTGGCAACGGGTTCCGGCTCAACTGCGCGTTGGGCAGCTCCCGTCACTGCAGAGACGCCGGCGCTCGCTGGAACCGTGGCGCCTTCTGAACCCGATGCGACCGGCAACCCCTTGCCGCCCGCTTGGGCTGCCTGCGCCTGCACGGACGCCGCTAGAGTGCGCTTAAACGCGACTCCAGCCTCGCTGCTTGAGGCGGATTTAGCCCCGGAAACCTCTGATTTTCCGAGGTTTCCTAGTAATTTAGCTATGTCTGATCCGATCTGGGAGTCCACAGTTCAATCACTTGTTACGTTGTTAACTGATGGTACTTAATGCAAGTCGCGTGCCAAGTCTGTTCTGGCATAGCTTTGAACCGCCCATTCGTCGATAGAGTCTACCTCAAGGCGCTCTCTTTTGGCTCTGCGGGTATCCAGGACCTGTTGCTGCAGATGCTCATATTTTTGCAAAAGCTGCCCTGTTCGCGTGTTTTGCTGCTGAGCACGGCTCATCAGTTCCCGGATTTCGATCAGTTGCCCCTCGCAGTTGTTGCGCAGAGCATCCAGATCTGACAGAAAAGACTTCATCACGCGCCAGTCATCGACCTCGCGCAGCGTATTGGCGTGAAGCTGCTTCCGGAAATACTGCTGCCGCTCAGCGACTTTGTCGCGGTTAGCTTCTGTTTCCTTCAGATGCCGCCGCAAATCGGCCAGTCTCCCAAGCTCTTGCTGATTGCGACGATGGTATTTCAAAACCAACGGGTCCCATTTAGTGCCCATGCTGACCTCGGGCAACGATTTGTGCCATCGCTGCTGTTGCTTGCTCCATTGAACACGCTTCCGTGGCACCTTGACGGAGGAACTCCAACATCGTTGGACGAATCGCAATGGCTCTATCCAATTCAGGGTCAGTGCCCTGCTCATAGGCTCCCACCATGATGAGATCGCGATTTGATTCATAAAGTGACCACAAACGCCTGAAATCGGTCGCCATTTTCACTTCGTGAGCACTTAACACCTTGGAGGCCAGTCTTGAGATTGATCCGCGCAAGTTAATAGCCGGATACACCCCCGTATCCGCGAGCTCTCGTGACAACATAATCTGTCCGTCAAGTGACGCGCGAGCCACCTCTACGATAGGGTCCATCCCCTCTTCATGCTCAGAAAGTACGGTATACACGCTGGTAATCGTGCCCTGACCATCACCGGGCCCACCTCTCTCGATGAGTTTTGGGAGATCACTGAATACGGAAGGCGGATAACCCTTATTGGTGGGTGGCTCGCCGGTGGCAAGGCCAATTTCCCGCTGGGCGTGGGCGATACGTGTCAAGCTGTCACACAGTAACAGTACGTCTTTGCCCATATCACGGAAATACTCTGCGACCAGATGTGCCACCTCGGCGGCTTGCCGCCGCATAACCGAGGCACAGTCCGAGGTCGCCAGAATAACAACTGCTTTGCGAAGACCCTCTGGACCGAGACTTTCCGCCAAAAATTCTCCCGCCTCGCGGCCTCGCTCGCCAATCAAAGCAAGAACGACCACATCAGCAGTGGTATGTCGGGTCATCATGCCCAACAAGGTGCTTTTGCCGACACCTGATCCCGCAATCAGGCCAACTCGCTGCCCCTTGGCCAAGGTCAGAACGCCATTAATTGCCCTTACGCCAACATCCAGCGGTGTCGACACAGGCTGCCGATTGAGAGCAGGGATAATTCTCCCAAAAAAGTTGGCAACAAACCGAGGATGCGTGAGCGGCTTCCCGTCAAGCGGATTGCCCAATGGATCGATGACACGTCCCAGTAGATGAGGGCCCACCGGTAGACCAACTCGCCGGTTCACCAAGCGTATGCGGCTCTCTCTAGATACTCCGACCGTATCGGAAAATGGAATGAGTTTGAGGGTCTGATCAGAAAAAGCCACGACCTCAGCCGGCACATTGGGTGCATCCGGATCATCTGTTTCGATCTCGCACATTGCACCTAAAGGTGCCTGCAGCCCGTCGCATTCCACAACATGCCCCGCAACATGACGAATCTTGGCCCATATCCACGCATCAGGTACTGACATCTGAGGCCAATTTCGGTCAGGTTTTGGCAACTGCTCGCCCTGTGAGCTCAGATTCATGGCTCTGATAGCTGGTCCGGAAATTGCGCGACCAGCTGCTCTCTGATCTGAGCAAATTCGCGTTTCAACAAACGGTCTATCACCACTTGGTCGAAGTGAATTGAGATATCTCCATCTGATAATTCGGGATCAACTCCTAGAGAAACCGGTTGGTCCACCAACATGGTCTCGAGTTCGGCAAGTGACACCAGCTCAGCCATGGCTGGCGATACCTCAATTTCTACTGGCACAT
>Ga0160423_10004251_pt1 | contig 11797 bp, 26 predicted proteins | sample CRUFie14St8metaG_FD_108191 | JGI IMG/M metagenome (GOLD analysis project Ga0160423, IMG submission 108191) | Marine microbial communities from the Costa Rica Dome - CRUD Field 142mm St8 metaG | ecosystem: Environmental > Aquatic > Marine > Oceanic > Photic zone | place: Costa Rica: the Eastern... | reverse complement strand
TTTGATCGCTCTGATTTCCAGTTGTAAATGGTTTGTCTTGACACACCCCATTTTTGCGCCACTTTTGACACATTGCCAATGACACTTATATCCTTGAGTATTTCAACCTTTTCTTCAGGCGAAAACTCGTGACTACCAGCCCTTTTCTTTGACATACTCAATCACTGATTCTATACGATTATAAATGTAATTGGGCAACTTATCAGACATAGAGGGTATATCATAAAGACTCTTTACAATAATCTTTATCTCCTCTTGCAACTCCTCTTTGGTTAGTATCTTTTTCTTCTTGTGCCAGCCCATTTGACAAAAACTTAATAAAATTGACAAACTATACCTATAAATGCTTTAAATAGCAAATATTGACACCTTTTGTGAAAATTTGATTTTTTGCGAAAGGGAGGGTATTCGCAACGTAGGTCACTGTGTTTTAATAGGTTAACCCTATGCTATAAAACCACCAAAAAAGGTATATAAATAGTCTAGTAAAAATTCAAAATATTGAGAGTGAAACCATAAAGTTGAGAGTGAAACCACCAACCACCAAAGAAACCACCAACCGTAAAAAGATCAAACGTATAGATACTATAGATATTAAAACGTTTTTAAGCGCTTAGAATTGCTTAGCTATATAGAGATACCAATAATTAATTCAATGCCGTTAGAAGCTAAATATAAGGCGTGTAAACGTTATACAATATTTGAAACGATCTAAGCAGATTAGAATCTAATAAGACCACACAAACCAACCACCAACCAACCAACCAACCAATCGCCAACCATAGACCAAAAAAAAACCAACGGCTCCAACCATTGGCTTTAGTGTTTTTTATAAATGCTTTTTAATTCCATTGGAATTCATAAATACTTTCCAATTCTTTGAATCGTTTACGGTTTACATATTTAGTATTCAATATTACTCTCCTATGCTTATCGTATCTAGGGTTCAGCGTATTTTGTCTTTTGTTATATTCATCTTTAAATGAAGTATATTCATCTAAAAGGTCTATGTGGTTGCGTTCAGTATATTGGAAAGGTTTAATAGGTAAATGATCAAAATGTACGCTTTTAAATTGTTTAGTCTTTTTATCATATCTCAAAATATAACAGTCTGACTGATCAAATAAACCGTATACATTTGCATTAGCTTTATCATGATATAAATATATATTGAATCTAAATACGTCAGTATTCAAAATCCTTTGTTTCTTAATTGCTTTAGTTGGTTTCATTAGTTTTACCTTTTATTAGTTTTTATTGGTTTAGTATGGATAGCCTAGTTCAAAATTCCTATTTAAAGTATCTAATTTATTTACATTAGCTTCAGATAATTCAAAAGAATGATATTTAGTCTTTTTATTATTCCATATTTTGATATAAATACGATCATGTTTAATCTCAAAATCTATAAATTCACGCCTTAGGAATTTAGAAGCATGGTTTAACTTAGCTTTTTTATACTCTATCCATTGCTTTTCTTGATCTATCTTTTTTTGGTCGTTGGTTTTTATATCTCTATAAATAAAAAATATTAAATGTATTAATGCTAAAATTGTAATTAATACAACAATAACCGCAAAAGTTTTACCGACCATAGTATTCATTAATGGAAGGTAGTTATAAATATCTACTAAAAGATAAGCGCAAAACATTAGAACAAAAGTTGTGAGAGTAATTAAATAGGCTGTTTTTTTCATTAGTCCATTAGATTAGTTAAAAGTTTATACAATAAATATTATGACTAAAAACGATATTTGCAACCACCAAAGGAAAAAAAAATAATACTATTCAAATAGATATTTTTTGTGGTCGATCTTTGGTCGATCTTTGGTCGATCTATCAAAATAGATGAAAATAGCTAATATTGGTTTATAGGTAGCAAAAAATTCATTAGTAGCAAAAAATCTTTATGTAGCAAAAAATCTTTATACGCAAAAAAAAACCATTACGTTTATAGTAATGGTCTTAATTAGTTATTATTTATTTTTGGTTGGTAATAGGTGTTTATAACCGTTCCTTTGTAATGATCTATTAATAAGATAAATTTCACTATCCCTAACTTTAATTAAATAATCTAAATAATCATATTTACTAATAACATCTAACCGTTTATAGTTAACGTTATATTCTTTTTTGCTTTCATTAGGTATGTAATTTTCATAGTAATGATTAACAATTCCGTAAATATGGCGTATATTAGGTTTATTATTTTTAGTGATTTTATTAGCAATCATTACTCTATTAAATGTATTTTCAACCATTATGCAACCTTTAATAGTTTATTGTTATTAATTGGATTTATTGAAATATGTTTTTTCTCAATAGGATTCAAACGATCGCTAACCACATTCCAAACAACCGCTTGAAATTGATCTACTCTAATACCAACCAATTTAGATGCTAATTTAATTACGTTTGAAATATCGGTATACTGTAATAAACTGTTTGGTGTTAACCATGCTTTATATATTTTATGCTTATCAGTATTTTCAATGGCATAAACTTTATTATTATCGTTTAATAATTCTATGCCAACCGTATTAAAAAAGGCATTCGTCATATGTGAATCTATAGTAACGTATTGATTAGGTACGTTAGCATAAAGCAAGTTATTTTTAAAATTAAAGGTTTTTAACGCAGATGGTTGGATGAATGGTTTAGTATTAGTTATTTCATGGTATTGACCATTCCAAACACCTTTTACGTATTTTCTAGGTTTATATGCAAACGTTTTAATTTTGTTTAGCTCAATAGATTCTAAAGTAGATAAAGCATTTTTGTAATTACTTTCGATCATTTTTAAATGCAGATCATTAAAAGGTTTAAATACTTCATCTATACAATTCCTAGAATAAAATATTAAAAGATCGTTTGCGTATTGTTTATTTAAAGACCATTCCAATAAAGGTGAAAGCATAGAAACAATTTCACAAACATTTTCTGTTGTTAGTAATAATTTAGATTGTTTATAATTTTTAGAATAGTAATTAAAACGACGTTTCATATTAACTATGTTTTTACGTTCATTTATATACCATTCCAAACCATTGGTCATTTGATCTTTATTAGCTTGATCATAAAACGTTAGTAAACGTTCTAAACCTTTAAACAATATTTTTGGTGAAATATTTCTATTCTTAAAAGTTAATTGCTTGAATTGTTTTTTTATAGTGTTATTTAATTCTAGTGTATTCATTAGTCTTTTATTTATTAGTTATTATATCTCATTTATTATCTCAATTTCATTACCACATTTATTGCAATGTAATGTGCAATTACCTGTGGTTTTTGTATAGCTACCGTATTGAGTAGTTATTATATCATCATCAGATGTGATCTGATCACTATCTTTATTTTCGTCACATTCTGAGCAATAAAGAGTAGTTACAACGTCATATAAATTTAATTTACTATACATATTAACCACCAAAAATATGTATTAAAATATGACCACCAAAGTAAACAAAGGTGAATATCATTAGTATTTTAAACGACAGATCGTATAAATCGTATTTTTTCATTAGTTTAATCATTAGTTAAAGGTTTAAATCAATATCTAAAATATATACCAACCAAACAAAAATAATTTCCCTATTCCGTAAAACGTCAAATCTTATCTAAGATTTATAGAGTCTAAACAGATCAAACAAAAAAACATGAAAAATAGTCTAGTTCTGATAGGGGGGTTCGTAAAAATCTTCTATAGGTTGGCAAAAATTAAAAAAGGGAAGACCTCCTTAGAAATCTTCCCTCTGCATCAGGGGTGGTATGTGTAGAAATCCTTAATGAACAATCCACCATAGCTTATCATAAAACCAATTAGAACTTTTGGTATCATATATAACTTGATCATTTAACTTATCAATCTGATCATCTGTCATTTGTTTACCCTTGTAATATGCACTTGTAATAAGCCCATGAATATTTGGATAATCACTCTTGTCTATATCACTTATCTCTACATCCTCAAGTAGATCAATTTTAAACTCAGGCATTTTTATCACCTCTAATACTTAATGATTCTAACTGATCGTTTGTACCCTCAAACATTTCATCAAATGATCTAGGTGTTTTTTCAACCACAAATAATTCTGCTATTACATCTATCATTTCTTGAGTAGGTTCTTTTACGTGATGGCATAACTCATCTTCTACACGCTTACATATATAGATGTACGTATCAGCTATAATCTCTTCAAAGTCCATAGCATCCTCTATCAAGTCCATATCGTGTTCCACTACTACCTCTTCTTGTTTAGGTGGTGTAACATTTAGCGTTTTATTCATATCGAATCGATCTGCTAAAGAGCTTATTAGTTCGTGTATGTTTTTTGCTTGTTCATTCATTTTAGTTCTCCTTATTTATAGTGCAAAGTATTCTTCGTAGTAATCCCAGTTGACATCACCTTGAGGGTTTATAATGCCATTTTCTATGTATCGTTTAGCCTCTCTTCCATATCTACCTTGTAGATGCCAAGCTAAACCAGTAGCAATCAAGTCTGCAAATAGTTGAACGATCCATTCTAGGCTATGATCTTCAGTTTCGTATTCAACCACTCTTTGGTATAGACCCATCATTTCTATTTGTTTCATTTTATTTCCTCCCATTTATCATATCCATAAGATTCTAAGTATTCATCTTCGCTATCAAATCTATCATACACCAAACCCCATTCCTCGAATTTAATGTAGATGTAGTCACCATTGGGTAGAGTTATTGTTTTATCTTTCATATTAGTTCTCCTCTAATTCATTTAATATATTATCTATCTCTCTGTACAACCACTCAGGAATCTGAACGGAACCCTTAGTTCCGTCCTCCCATTCAAATTCTATTTCCTCAGTTAATATTGCCGTTATTTTCATTTTGGTTCCTCTAACAATAGTTCTAGTATTAGTGATTTACTTTGCTGGGTGTTACCATTTAAAGCTATGTGTAACACATTAACTAGATGATCAATGTTCTCTTTAGTCATCTTTCTTACGTAGTTATCTACTATTCGTTTATCCATAGTTCTCAAGGTTTAATTAATGTTATCTGAATACAATCTATACTTATCCACATTCAATGTCAAATAATTTTACCCAAAATAATTTCATCAGTAGTATTATTATATTTAGTATTATTATACTTGCGCTTTTTGCGTAGGGGGTATTGATCTTTTTGCGTAGGGGGGTGCGCATTTTTGCATAGGGGGGTAATCCTTCTTATACTTACATTTCCTTGCTCGATCACATAAAAAACTTTTATGACTCTTGCTTCCTTCAACCTAGAGATCCATCGAGATACAGTACTAACAGAAATTGAATAAAGATCAGCGAAATATTTATTGGATGCGTAGCAGTAACCTTCTTTTCTTGATAGTGCATCTATTTCTGTGTATAATACTTTTTGACTACTATTCAGTTTTGGATGGTATCTTACCTCGGCTGGTAGCACCCCATAATATGTAGGCTTGTCCATTAGTGAAAATTTAATTAGTTTCTCTTTATTGGTGAAAATCTAGTGAATATATGTATCAAGAACAAGAGTTGCCAAAATTTAGAATTATAGCTGAGAACATAGGAAACAATAAAACGATGTATTCGATCAATGAAATTATATATGATGACTTTGATAACTTGATTGGATTTCATCGCAGACCTATCGTACTAACAGACTTTTCCGAAGAGGATATACTTGACGATATTACCCACGCATTAGACGCATACGAATACCCAATATTATCCGCAGAAAATTTCCCCGAAGAATATGAAGATATATAACGACCTATCCAACGAAGACTATCATTCTTTACGTGATCACGTATCAAGTAGTTTTGTAAAGAACGTTGCTAAACATTCTATAGCTAAGGCTCTAGAAAAGACTGATCCTACACCAGCCCTCATATTTGGGGATGCTATGCACACCTATTTTGAGGACACGCAAAAATTCAAAGAGAGGTTTACCGTATTCGATGATTCAAAGATCATAGCAGAAATCCTTGAAAGAAGACCTGATATTACTGTGCCAACCATGACCAAGGAATATAAAACCTATAAGAAGAAATTTGAACAAGACCTTAGCCCAGATAAAATAGTGCTGAGTCAAGATGATTTTGAAAAGATACATTATATGTACAAATCTTCTGTAGATAATGCTGCTCTTCAAGGAATATATGACGATTATATTCATACCGACATATGGGATGAATACTCATTTGTTACTGAACAAGAAGATGATTGGGGATTATTATATAGAGTAAGACCTGATCGTTTATTGGTTTTGAACGATATACCAGTAGCAGCTATAGACTGGAAATCTTGTAGAGATGCCTCAGAAAAGGCTTTTCGCACAGACTTTTGGCGATTCAGATACGACCTACAAGCCGCATTTTACTGTGATATACTGCAAATCCCTATGGATCAATTCTTTTATGTTGCAATAGAAAAAGAGTTTCCATATAATAGTGCTGTCTTTTCACTTGATGAAGACACCCAGCAAAAAGCCTATCGAGAACTAGAACTAATAAAAGAGCGTATAGGCAAATGGAAAGAGAACCCTAGCCCACAAACTGTTGGGTTAGCAAACGCAAATACAATTACATATTTATGAAACAAGATAAAGAAATACTTAGAGAACTTGCCGATAGATATACTCTTACTGGTAAAGACTTTTTCAGACATCCCACGCAAGGATTTGTCATTATTACACGAGCAGGTGTTGAAAAGATAATGGCGCACGACAAGATTCAGGTAACCTATGAGGTGGTCCCTGAGCTAACCGAAAATCAAGAAAACTGCTGTATCAAGGCTACCGCACAAAGGGTAGATGAAAATGGTGAGGTATTCACTGTTGAGTCATTTGGTACTGCTAACCATTACAACTGCTCTATCAAGACTACTCGTAATGGCAAGACCTTACCGCACTATCCTGTGGAAACTGCAGAGAAGCGAGCAAAGGCACGAGCAGTTCTCCAAATCACAGGCTGGTACTCAGAAAACGTGATGTCTGAAGACGAAGCCGAAGATTTCAAAAGACAATAAACTTTCAATTTAAAATGAAAGTTGCAATAGTTATTACCCTCGTCATCATATCAATGGTGGTGGGGGTATCTCATGCGTATGAGCGTCAAGGCAAAAGGTAGAAGAACCATAATCAAGGCTATCGAGTTCTTTAAGGACAAAGATATGATCGTGGATGAAGTGGAATTGGGGGGTAGATTTCGCAAGTCCAAAGACCTTTTCTCAGGGCTATGCACCAAGTGCTGGAAGCACGACTGTGAACATATTTTAGAGGATACCTTTGATGGCTTTGATCTAGTAGCTCTAGATGGTTCTAATGTTTGGCTTGTACAAGTAAAGACCAATAAACCTCCAACGCAAAAATCCTACAAACTCTTTGCACAGAAATTTGCTACTCAGTATATTCATGTTCTTGCTATGACTTGGTATGACCGAAAAGGTTGGGTAATACACGAGTTCAAAAAAGATGGAGTAGTAAACAAAAAAGATTTAAGACAAAAACCTAATGAGAAATATAATGAGCGAAAATGAAAAGACAATACTAAAACTACTTAGAGATAAGGGTGGTGCAAAATACACAGATATAGAGCCACTAATGAAAATGGGATCACACGACAAGTTCTGGACTACTTTTTCAACCATATGCAGTCTAATATCTGCTGGTGTGATTGTATCAGAAAACAAGTATCCATCTACTTATACCCTTACCCCATATGGTAAATCCAAAGTAAACGAAGTGCTATGATTCGCAACGATATGATGCACCTAGAAGAGGTGCTGATTGGATCGTTGATAAATAATAGAGAGCATAGAGATTTAATATTTAACACTCTTGATGCTAGCTATTTTAAGCATCTCCGACCAATATATTTAGAGGCTTGCAAGCAACACTCAGAAAATGTTGTATTCAATGAAGATACACTCGTTGCAAAAATCGAGGGTATGAACGTTGGTGAGTTCTACGAACTCATGATGATGCACGTGGCTTCAGAGCAAGAGGTGAGGGCGTATCTAAAAACTTTGAAAGATACTACTGACAAAGGCAGGCTGCGTTATGCAATCAAACATATTAATGACATAGCACATAGCCCAACCACAACAATGGATGATCTACTTATGGAGATTGACAAACTCAATCAGACAGTAGATGACACCTCGCAGAAAATTGCTCTGACCCCAACCGAGATAATGGAAAGAGAAACCAATGAGCCAAAGAAAGAGAAGCTACTAACCGATGTACACAAACTTGATGAGTTATTATACTGTGACGTAGGCTTGCATAGGGGTGACATCAACATCATATTAGCCGACTCTGGTCATGGTAAAACACAATGGTCTACATTTGTGGCGAGTAAACTTGCTCAAAAGGGGTATCAAGGTCTTTGGTTTCAGATGGAAGATTATGATGTAAACACAGCCAAACAACTCGGACTGATGGCTGGATATGATGCTGATAACGTCAGGATTATAGACTCAGTAGATGACATAGACGAAATTAAGCGTTTGTGCAGACTAAATAAAATGGATTATGGTCTTGACTTCGTGGTCATAGATTATATACAAGAAGTATATGCTCAAGGAAAATTTGATAGCAGGACACTTGAGATTCAGCATGTCACAAGAATCATGAAAGACATAGCCAAGCAACTCAATGTGCTTGTAATTGTGCCTAGTCAAGTAACGATCAACTCGATGAACCGATCAGGTTGGAGTCTTGTTCCTAAATACAAAGACGCACAATGGGCGCAGGCTATAAAGAACGTAGCCCACTGCATGACATCAGTGTTTAGACCTAATATGATACAAGGTCTAGTCACTAGGGATCATGAGGGCTATCTAGCTGTCAAAGGACTGAAAGATGGGGAAACACACGACTATCAATCAGTCTTTGTAAAGCTAGTAAAAACAAGAAGAGGTCAACTGTCTCACAACTATCTTCATATGGTTCATAATGGCGATATGGGGTTAGAAGTGGTTAAGTCAAAGATTTGATTTTTCTCAGGAGGTCTCATATATTCTCATACAGTAACATTTAATACAAATACAAGAAAAATGGCGACAATAATTAATGCGTCTATAGACGTAACAAAAATCCCAAAAGAATCGTTAATCAAAGGTAAGAAAGGCACATATGCTGATATTACCGTATTCATTAACGATGAAACTAGATTCGGCAATAATGCAAGTATTGCTATGAGTATGTCCAAGGAAGAAAGAGAGGCTGGACAGGAAAAAGTTTGGCTCGGCAATGGTCGAGTTGTGTTTACAGAGGGTGAAGTGACTCTAGCAGATAGAGAAGAAAGTGCCCCATCTAAAGTAACAGATGAGGCGTTACCCTTCTGAACTCAGGGCGATGAAATTGCTAGATTGATATACGAAAGATTTACATAAACCAGCATTTTCATTAGTTCTCAAAAATGGATAGTGGGTGTGACAGCTCCTATCCCTTTTCAGGATAATCCTGATAAACCATTAAAACAAAAACTAGTTATTTGTTGTTGTTTATGGTTAATCTGTACGTTGATGATATAAAGGGGGAACTACTCCCCCTTTTTTTATTAATATATCCTTATTATATTACCAGTGGTTTAGGCTGTACACCTAAACTTAATTTTTTCATAACTATTAAGAATTTATGTTTGTAAATTTATTGCAAGCCCCACCTGATTAGTGGGGTTTTTTTATTTATATAGTTTTACTATATTAAATACACTCATACATTTTTAAGAGATGTTATATATTTAGTTAAAGGTAAGCCCCACTATTACAGTGGGGTTTTTTATTAGTATTGATATTTCCATTGTAAGTGCCTAGATTTTAGTCTTTAACCAATAAAAATAGTATGTACTACGATTATTTTAGCATTAAAGAATTTCTAGTTGACAGAGTTATGGTGGATGTTCCGATCCATGTAGTTGACAAGATAGAAAAATATCACAAGCCTATAATTAACCCTATAAGACACAAAATAGGTCAATCTATACAAGTGTCTGAAAACAGTGGGTATCGTTCAAAAGACTGGGAACTTTCTCATGGCAGGTCTGGAACTAGTGAGCATACTTTTACTGGGCTAGGCGCTGTAGATTATACGTGCGCTAACATAGAGTTGCTACTAGAAGAACTAAGAATGTCAGATTACAAGAGGATTTGTTATTACCCAGATCAAAAATTTATACACTGTGACCATAAAGGTGATAGATACCATGAATTTGAAGTAGATGAGGACGGAAAATGGCAATACAAAGGCGAAAGGAAATAACCACATTTATCATAGATAACCGTACTATTCCTGAGGCTGAAATCAAGAAAGTAAAAACGGTTCCTATGCCAAAGGTTAAGAAGTCTCGTAAAAAAGTATTGAGTAGAGACAAAATCATTGGTATTATGGATTTCACAGTATATTTAATTAACAAAAGAGCCGTAACTATGACTTGGACTTGGTTGAAAGCACGATTAAAAGAACCCTCTACTTATCAAGGGGTAACCGCCATAGCTGGCGCTATTGGGGTTAGCATACAACCTGATTTATACGAATCAATAGCAGCATTGATGGTTGCTATTATTGGTGTGATTCAGACGATAAAGAAAGAAAAAGAAGATGACAAGCCAAAAAGTGCTTGACAATATTCTCAGACTTAGTTAGATTTATCCACAGTCTTAAGGATAAAGGTTTATAGATTCCCCTTTATCTGAAGCGAGCATCAACCCCCCAGTGCTAGACTGCTTAGTGGGGGGTGTTTTTTTCACAATAACTAATGAAAATAAAAATGGATGAACTTGTAGAAAATGTATTTAAATCGGTGTGTGAACAAACAGGAATAACACCAAAAATGTTATTTAGTAAAAAAAGAAGCGCAATTATAGTCGATGCTAAACAATCCTGCGCTTTTGCTCTTAGAGAATGGGGTTTTACATTAAAAGATATAGCAAAAGAACTTAATTATAAGGATCATACGACAATTTCACATCTTTTGAACAAAAGACATCATAATTCGCTCAAAAATCAACTTATAGGCGTTCGAGCTATAAAGTGGCACTTAAGTATGCGTTTAATGGAGATGTGCGATATAGAGTCAAATATGGAAGTCAAAAATTCTCAAGAGGCATAATTTTATGGAAATCATGACACTTTTTGTATTCTCAACAACCATGACCTTTATAGGCTTCCTAATTGGTCTATCTGTACGCATGAAAAATTCAGAAGATGATCTAAAAGAGTCTTTTAGGAGAGGCTACCTTGATGGATATATGGATGCAGTAGGGAAAAAGGGCGATGAACCCTATTACGAAAATTTTCCAAAGATGGGAATAAACTAACGTTTCTTACTGCGACCAGATTTTTTCATAGAGACCATTCTGCCATTTTTGGCTCCCATTATACCTTTCTTCTTTTTGTCTTTTTTGTCTTTTTTGCCGTGTGATCCGTGATACATAATTATTTACCTATTTTTTGTTGTGCTTTTCTATGGGCTTCAGCGAAGGAGTCGCCCATAAGCATCCTCCTACGCATAAAGTCCATGTGTGGTTTACTGTGATGTGCTGAGTGTCTACTCAGCATTGTCTGCTGACTCTTCGTCAGCTTCTTTTTCATTATCATCTTTCTTGCTTTCCTCTTCTTGAGCTTTGATAGTATCTTCATATCCCTTGATTAAAAAATTAATCTCGCTTATTTGTAGATTCAAAGCATCTCGTTGTTGTATTAGTTGCTGGAGTCTTTCTTCCATTTTATATATATAAATTAATTAACGTTAACGTTAACCAAATATACAAAATCTATACCTATTCGCCACCC
>Ga0160423_10004250_pt1 | contig 11800 bp, 16 predicted proteins | sample CRUFie14St8metaG_FD_108191 | JGI IMG/M metagenome (GOLD analysis project Ga0160423, IMG submission 108191) | Marine microbial communities from the Costa Rica Dome - CRUD Field 142mm St8 metaG | ecosystem: Environmental > Aquatic > Marine > Oceanic > Photic zone | place: Costa Rica: the Eastern... | reverse complement strand
GGTTCGATTCCGTTGGTGGCGTTTGAGACGACACTGCTGCTCTCTGACGGCATTTGTGCCGAGAGGGTGGAATGTCGTAAACCGAACTCTGAGATAGAATTACGAAGGCCATCCCAATCATGTTGCAACTCCTGTGATGAAATTTCGTCTACATCCTTCTTGTATGTATCAATTGGTAGGATACCGTCAGCATACTTGGTGCGTCCAAAGTATTCACAATGTCCTTTCTCCTTGGCAATCTCATTGGAAGATTTCAAGAGATAGTATTGGAAGGACTCAGACAGTCCATGAACTGCATCCCATGCCTCTTGATCTCCATACTTATATCCAAGTTTAGCCAAATAGTGTGCTAAACCAATAAATCCAACACCAAGAGATCTACGCGCTCTTGTAGCGATCTCTGCTGCCTTTACAGGGTACTTTTGATAATCAATTAGTTCTTCCAGTCCACGCACTGCAAGATCACAAAGATTCTCAAGTTCTTCATCAGATCTCACCTTACCAACGTTGATGGCAGAGAGAATACAAAGTGCAATCTCACCATACTCATCATCAATATGATTCATGGGATATGTGGGAAGAGTGATCTCTTGACACAGATTACTCATTTCAACTTTGTCCTTGAAAGATGAATGAGTATTGCAGTGATCAATATTCATAATATAGATACGGCCAGTCTCTGCCCTCTCCTTCAGTAGATTGAGAATTAGTTCCTGTGCCCCGATAGTCTTTCTAGGAACAGACTCGTCTCGTTCGTAATCCACATATAAGTCGTCAAACTTATCAGTGCCAAAAGCATTATACAAACCTGGTACGTCATGCGGTGAGAAGAGGCTAACCTCTGCATCCTGGATGAAACGTTCGTAGAAAAGTTTTGAAATCTGGATCGAATAGTCAAGTTTTCTGACACGGTTATCCTCCGTACCTTTGTTATTCTTAAGAACAAGAATATCTTCTATTTCTTGGTGCCAGATTGGGAAGTGGACTGTCGCGCTTCCACCTCTGATGCCATTTTGAGTGCAACATCTGACAGTGCTCTCAAATTTTTTGAGAAATGGGACAACACCTGTGTGCTGTACTTCTCCGCCTCTGATTTTACTGTTGATCCCACGGATGCGGCCTGCGTTGATACCGATACCCGCCCTCTGTGCAACGTATCGGCCAATCGCCATATCAGAAGTAAAGATAGAATCGAGGGTGTCATCGACATCAACAAGAACACAGCTAGCAAATTGTCGAAGTGGAGTTCGCACTCCCGCCATGATAGGTGTGGGAATGTTGATTCTGTGTTTGGAGATTGCGTCATAATACCTCTTGACGTATGACATACGGGTATCTTTCGGATACTCCTGAAAAATTGTCAGTGCGATCATCATATACATGAACTGAGGAGTTTCATAGACTCCACCAGTGCTACGATCCTGAACAAGATACTTATCTGCTACTTGGCGCAGTCCAGCATATGTAAACAAGAAATCACGTCCATGATCGATGAAGGAGTTTGCTTTCCAAATTTCTTCTCTTGAATATTTAACGAAGATCTCTTTGTCATATACATCAATGTTAGTGCATGACATGATATGAGATTCAAGATCAGGTAATTCCCTCATCTTGCCATACAATTGCTTTCTGAGTGAAAATAGAAGCAGTCTGGCAGCAACAAACTGATAGTTAGGGTGATCTAGATCAATGAGATCACTCGCTGACTTGATCAAGATTTCTTGGATCTCTTCAGTAGTAATACCATCATAGAACTGAATACCAGATTTCATCTCAACTTGACTAGCTGACACACCCGCAAGTCCTGTGGTTGCTTCATCAACCATCAGATGCATTTTATCCAAATCAAGAGATTCAATTCTTCCGTCTCTTTTTTTAACTTTAATACCGTTGCTCATACCTTTTTCCAAGTGTTAAATTTGAGTTTTGCTTCTAAACCACTATAGGTGTTACATTTTACTAATTCCTGAACATCATATCCAGCCATCGCCATATCATTTATATCCTTCTCATCAATATGTGAAGGGAAGATAACTACTGACTCACCAGAATCGATTGCTTTAGATATTCTGTTGGTGATTTCTCTACTGCGCGGTTCATTATCATAAATCCACACGCGGTTGCTAATCCCCCAACGATTAACATCAGCATCAGCTCCACACATAGCAATCGCGTTGCTAAGGAACGTGCTGTCAAAAGGTCCTTCTGTAACGTAGACTGGAGCATCTCTTCTGATGTTATCCAGTCCGTAGATTTTTGGTGCGTCATCATCAAGCATCACGGTGATATATTTAACAGGGTTTGGTTTTATGGATCTTCCCTGAATACCAATTAAGTTGTTTTCAAAATAAAGCGGAATGATAATACGTTCTTCATCAAAACGAGTATCATTAAACGTGAGTTTGAGTGTATTTACAAACTCCTTAAACTTTTCAGCATAGTAAAACTTAGATGGATCAAGTTTACGTGCTGTGAGATATCCAAAAGATTTAGGATTCTCAGATGCTTTAGGAAGTTTAAGACTCTTTTTGAATTTTGGTGCCTCAAACTTAAACTCAGGTTCATCAATAACAAAGTTTCTTCCGGTGTGTCCCTCCTTAAATTTCTCTAATGAGTACTGCTTATGAATAACCGGATCGACTTGTTTCAAAAAATTATTAAACGACATTGAAGCACCACAGTTGTGACACTTAAAGTTTGTGTTAGTTTTCACAGGGTAAATATAACCCCGTGCTTTATTTTTATGTTTCTTTGAGTCTCCACAAATCGGACAACGAAAGTTGTAAAGATCTGATTTGACTCTTTTGAATTTTCCTAAGCGTGAGGATATAAATCCAATGTACTTAGAATCAAGGTGATCCATCCACAAAGGCGGCTGCTGGTGCCACTATAGCACTTTCAGCAGAGGATATCAAGGGTTTAAGAGTTTTGATTGCTTGAGGGTTGGTAAACGCTACAATCGCTCCCACGACTCCGATACCAATCCAAAGTTTCCGTTCCAGTAATGATAATCGTTTAGTAACGATGTCATGATCGCTGTCCATTTTATCACGGAGTTTGTCGATTTTATCAAACAACACTGCGTCAATGTCCTCTTGTTTAGAAATTCTTTCTTCATGGACGGCCAACATCCTACTCACATTATTATTTACCTCAGCAATTTTTTCAATAGCAGAGTCCAACCTTGAGACTAATGTCTCAAAGTTTTGAAGTTTTTCTTCTAGAACAGCCAGTTTAGTTTGATCCATTATTACGCCACGTTCTACGGGTGCCGTATCTACCAATTACAGTAGGTTTTCTCTTTTTCTTTTTGACTGGAGGATCATCTCCTGCCTCAGCAGTCCCAGCGATGTTTCCACTTCCAACGTTATTAGTGGGAGCACCTGCGGATCCTGCTCCCATCATTTCTCTAAAAAGATGTAAAAACTTATCGACTGATTTACTGCTCATTGTGAAAAGAAATAAGTTCGCTTAAACATTTATCATCTATTTTTAAGTCATGAATATAAGTATGAGGATAATCTGGAAGTTTATCTAAAAACACTACGAATGTTTTTAAAGAACTCCAAAGATCTTTCTCATCAATCTTGAAAAACAACATGGGTGTTGTTGCCTCTCCAAAAATATTATACAGTACAATAAAGTGATTGAGAAGAAGATGTGTCTTCAACTCACCAGTTGACTTATATCTTTTAAGCAACCGTTTAATATACTTAAAATGATTTAGATCCTTATCAAAATCTTCTCTGGTTACTGCCTGAGGATTTTCATAATTTTTAATGGCAAATAGGAGAAAGTTCTCCGAATTCAATTCATGAAATAACATTCCTCATCATACCATAGTAGTGGGAGGATAGACAGTGCTGGTTGTGATACCAGACATTGCTACCAGAACTTCTTTCTTAACTCGTAAAGTTCCATCGTCTTGAGTATAAGTGGTAACACCAACCCAACCAACACCTGCTTCAAACTGAGTGCCAGAGGCAGCATTGACAGACGCTGCAGAAAGTCCAATTACCTGATTTTCCTTACTCTTAACACTTTCACCACCAACAACGAAGATTTCTTCACCAGGTGCGATGCCTCTTCTAATGTGAACTGCATCCAAACCATCAACCTGAGCAGATAGTCCAACGCTGAACTCAAGACGCCTTACTCCAAGTGCAGGAGTAGTGATGGTTCCAATAGCGATATTGTTAGTAATTACTTCAGGATCTGTAGAAGTCATGGTAACGAAGTTGTCACCAACTTTAATCTCATCGAGTCCGTGAATATCACCTTCAAATGGACGCTCAACAACATCAACACTCAGTGCGCCAGCAGTGAATGTTTCACCTTTTTTAGCATGATAGTGATGATCGAGTGCTCTTACGCCATTGTCGAGAATGATGGAGGTTGTACTAGTTCCAGCAACAGTGGAGTGCATTCTCATGTCTTGGAAGACGCTTCTTCCATAGACAACTGTATCTAATGCAGTGACAGCATCAGTAACTGCGGTAGGATCAGCGTCAACCAGGATAATAGTATCACCAATTGCAACTCTTGAGGTTACAGAAGAGGAGTACTTCTTAGTTCTCTCAAATACACCACCACTAGATTGATTCAGAGTAGGATCTGTTGCAACATACTTAGGAGATTGAGTTACTTGATAAGAAACCTCATGTATCTCACCACCACTCAAACCAGCCACAGATTGAATATGTGCAAGTTGAGTACCACCTACTCCAGTAATAACAGCCTCTCCAGAATAACCAGTTGCGCCACTAAAAACGTTACCGAATCTAATAACATCACCAGTACCACCAGCACCAACTGTTCCGAAGGAAGTGCCACTACCAATTACAGTTCTATTTGCATAGTTAACGGAGACGGTTCCTCCCGAAAACTTGTTGTCATTATTTCCCCAGAGTGCCATGTCTGTTTTCTCTATGAATTTATTTGCTATAAGATATTTATAAATTATTCTTCTCTCGCTTTGATTGCCTTAGAGACAACTTCAAGCAATTGATCATCCATATCAGTCTTAGTTAACTTAACTGCCTTAGCAAGAATAACAAGACAGATCTCAACCATTTTCTCACCAAGTTCCTCATTTTCTGGGATCTTAGAGACAGCATCATTGATGATTTTTGAAGCTAAAGGGAGTAAAAATGCGAGCATAATGAACCTCAGTTCTACACTCTATATATTCTCCAAAAACTCCTTAAGAGATTTTTTCTTCTTATCAGGTAAACCTTTGTGCTTAGTTGATGCGAAGTCTTTAACATCTCCTTTTTTCATATCAGCAGCTGCTTTCGCAGTTTCTGGAGTAGTAGGTGCCATCTCACCTTTTTGGATGGCACGAACTATCCCAAAAAACCGTTGCTGTTTTTTAGATACTGCAGGCATTACTTCTTCTTGGTATCCATGATGGCACCTTTGCCATACTTAGAACGAATGTCCGCCTTTACAAGATCAAGAGCAGACATGCCGCCACTCCTTGGTTTCTTCTTACCGAACGTATTTGGTTTACCGGGTGGACGATCATAACGGGTGTTTCCATCAACACCACCGCGCTCCATACGACGATCCTTCATCGCATCAGATGCTTCCTCATTCTTCATGTCAGACATTGCCTGCTTTCTCTTCTTGAGAATCTGCATATCAATCTGCCCCTTTTTCTTTTGAAGGGCGATCTCAGCAGGAGAAAGAGATTTCTCTTGTGCAACTTCTTTAATTACCTCTTCATTTTTAGGAGTAAAAGTACCAGTCTTTGGCATTGATACCGCATCTCTACCAAGTGTCTTATTAATTCTCTTTACTTTCTCCGCGTTTTGTCGATTGAGAGCATCAACAGTATCCATTGCTTTTTGGATAATAGGAAGTTCTTGAAGATCCTGAGTGTCTTCACTCATACGTTTTGCAACGCCGAGTGCTGCTTTCTTGATTCTGCCTTTGATGCTTTTCTTTGCTTTGCCAGGAGCACTTGTTACTGCTTGCTTAACCGCTCTACCAGTTCTTCTCGCCTGATCCTTAGCAACATCTTTAGCCATCATACCGGACATCGCAGCGCCTGCTACGGCACCTGCTGCTTTTCTCTTAACTTTACCAGCAACTTCACCTGCTTTTCTCTTCATAAACTTGAGGCGTCCTTTCGCTTTCTTCATCATCTCTGCTCTTTTTATCTTACCAGCAGCTGCTTTGGATGATTTTACAGCAGAGTCATAATAACTATCACTGACTTCATTCAATTGCTCAGTCAGAGCAAACTCGATTGCATCCTCAACATCATCCTCAGAATAACCCTCTTCAATTAATTCTTCGTATACACTCTCAATGATGACATCCAATTCGTCGATCTCAATTTCCTCAATCAGAGTGCCACCAATCTCTTCAATTGCTTCACCAAGTTTAGGATTAATCTTTACTCTGTTGTTTACTTTCTTCTCTTTGACGGGTTTATCCGCCTCATCTTCATCCATCACTTCGATGAGATCAGTTCTCCAGTTAGAGAAACCTTCTTTAGCCATCTTAGCACCTGACTTATGTCTGGTTGTGCCTGCGGAATCAACATAAGTTTCTCTCTCCTTTCTAGAAGATACATAACCAACTCCAGGAACTACACCAGTCTTGCCTGCTGCACGGGCAGCATTTCTATCTGCTGCCCTTTGTGCTGCTCTCTTACGATTTCTATCATAAGAGGACATTGCTTCATCAACCTCAACTTCCTCTTTCTTGTACTGAGGATGATCATCCATCTTCATTCCACGCTTTTTCTCAAGACGTGCCTTACGCTCAGCAGTTCCCTTTTCAGGATCTTCATCGCGGATGCCTTCCTGCATTTCAAGTTCTTGCTTGCGAGTCTTCATCGCTTTGGCAATTGCCTTACGACGCTTCAGAAGATAAGAATCAGAGCTGTCTTTCTTGCCGTCATTATTGACATCACCGTCTTCCTTACCGACAGGATCAAGTCCTTCTTTCATCTTAGCACGTTTTGCCTTAGTCTTGGCAAGGAGTCTCTCCTTAGCAGCCTGCTGCTCATCCTTAGGAATGTTGAACATATTACGATCAGTCTTCAACTTTTCCTGAGGAGGTTCAACCTTATAGGATTCACGCATTTTTAAGTATGCCTTCGAAATATCATTCAAAGGATTCTTACCGATTCCATTAGACATGGCTATCTACTACTTTTTAGCTTTGTACTTATTTATGAAATTACGAGAATCAGTATATCCTTTATATGCTTTGCTTCCAGGTGCAACATTATTTGCTCCCTCTTGAGAACCTGGATTAGCTGCAACAGCGTTCTTATAGTATCCGCCAGTTCCAATCAAAGTGTTTGGTTTATTAGGAACTCTCATACGTCGTTCCATTGACTTCTCAGAGTATTCCATGACATCACGAATCCAAGATTTAAACATGTACTCTTCTTTAGTTACACAGATAAGATGATTAGTGCCTCTTCTAATGATCTTACCAATCAGTCCTGTATTTAAATTTTCCACGATATCACCAATCTTATAAATCAGTCCGTTGACATATTGTTCACGCAATCCTTTCGCATCGAATCTAGGAGCGATCTGCCACATCTCAGCAGTGACTGCTTTCTTCTTAATTTTCATACCACTACGAACTGCATTATAAAGTGCTTGAGCATCTGCTTCCTTTACACCACCAGGAACTCCTTTTTTAAATGCTTCAAAGTCATCATCAACAACTGCCTTTCTCATCTTAGATGCAGACATTCCTTCCACACCCTCAGCATCTGCATCTCTAACACCTGCAGATACAACACGAATATCATCAAAGTTATATAACTCACCATTATATTTCGTGGCAAGATTTTCAAATTCTGCTTGTCTATCAGAACCAACGATGATAGTTACATTTTTATACTCACCATCGGCGGTTTGCAATACATTAAATATGGATCTCATCTCGTTATCATTTACGATGCTCTCATCAAAGTCAGGGAACATTTTCTTCATGAATCCAACTTTCATATCAGGATCAAGTGGATTCTTCTTAGCATCCTGAGTCCTTGATGGGTAAATTTTTAAATCACCACCTGCGGCAGTTTTTCTGGCCATTTGAAGAAGTTTCTCATGTCCAACGGTTGGAGGATTAAATCTACCAAATGCAAGAGTGAGTGTGTCTGATGTTTCTTTTTTTGCCTCTTCACCCTCTTCTTCGCCACCTTTCTTTGTTTGTGGAGCTTTGTCCACAGACATTGTTTTTGTTTTGAGCTTAGGTTCTACCTTTTTAGTATTAGGAGTTTGATCTGGATCCTTACCAGGTTTTTGATTCTTATTGAAGAATTTTAATTTACCATCTTCCGTCTTTGCAACAAACTCTCCGGCACGGTTTAACCAACCACCGTGTCCGTCGCCTTTCAAACCAAGTTTTCTTGCCTGTGATGCAGCTTGCGACTCCGCTTCAACTAGGAACTTAAAGAAACTTTTCATGTATATACGTTTTCTTATAAGTTATTTATCGAGTTGACAAATCTGCTTTCAGGAAATTAACATCATCATCTAAATTATAAGGAGATTTTTTGGGTTTTGTCACTACCTGTAATGCTGTCGTAAAACGATAATTATCAATCGGACGACTACCCCCACGTTTGACTCTGATACGAATTCTTAGTTTTGGATTGAACTGTGGAATGGGTAGATTAGCGGGATTTTGTTGCATATAGTATAATCCATATCCACCTACTTGAATATAATATGTTTTCTTAGTAGCATAATAGTCCCACAGTGCCTTTGTGTTTATGGGAAGGAATGCATCCCTAAATCTTGCGTAGTCAGATTTTACCATGTCGTCGGTAAATGACTTTGATGGTATATTTCCCTTGTTTGGAACTCCTTTACTTCCCCATTTAGTTTTGACAAACTTTAAAATACCAACTGCATTTAAGAGATCACGCATCTCTTGTGCCGCTGCTGTTTTTGCTCCACCTAATCCCCACGTCTTTTTATCAAAGTCATACGATAAAGAACCTTGTCCATAATCTGCTTTAAGATCTAACTTGATTTCTAATTTATTTTCTTTACCCGCATACAAAAACATAGCGTCGGGAGCATTAGCATCAGAACCCGCAGGAGTAAAACCTGTAGGAACTAAGTCTTCCGCTTTCAACGCTCTATGGATTTTGGTTTCGTATATAAAACCTGCTTCACCAGCCATGTTTTTTTTAACTATTTAGAATTAACTGGTGTGTGCATCACCAATAACTCTTGTATTATCTTCAAGGGTTCCATCAATTTCACACTTCAAATGCCATCGAGTCATAATAATGACATCCTCTTTTCTAAGTCCAGTAAGCATTTTACGTCCTTCAACTGTCATGGTGCTATGCAATCCAAAACGTGTTCTCCACACATAAAATGCATCGTCAATCAATTCAGCACCCTTAGGGATGATAATTTCTTGTTTAGTTTCTTTCATGTTTTACCTAATTGTTTTTTGTCCCAAATGTTGATAAGAAATGATCTCCTTAGTCCAGTGAAAAATTCTACATTATGAGCAATCTTTCCAGCATCAAGAAGAATAAGTCTATTTTGCATTGGTTTGACAGCAATTCCATTTTCAGTTTGAAGTTGTCCTCCCGTAACATCAACAACTTGAGGATAAAAAATGAGTCCGTAGAGAGGATGATCATTAATACCCTGTTCAAAAAGAACTTCATCCCTATCAAGATGCCAACCCCTTAAGTTATGAACATTATGCCATAATTCATACCTATACCTTCTCTTGAGAGGAAAGAATTTATTAGTTACTCTCAAAAGTGGATGAGCAAATCGAATCTGATTCCATCTCTTTAATTGATAATCCTCATCAAAAGAAATAGTTCTCATTCCCTCAAGAAGGGCGTCATTTTCTTTTTTGGTTAGGACATCATCTAAAACAATAAACATTAGTCTTCTTTCTTATTAAATCCAAGAGGGCCGTCTTTTTTATCTAATGCTATTTTAAGTGCCAGTCCACCGATTGCTTCCATAACTTTAAGAACTTGTTCTGGGTTCGCATCTTCACCAAGTTCCTTTGCCACATACCAATACTTTGGCCAAAAAGTTTCTCCGGCTTTTTGGTAATCGTCAAGTGTCAGTAGTTTCATTACAGATCACCTTCCTTACGGTTTTCAGAATAGTATGCGTCAAATGTTCCTGCAGGATATCGAGCACTGAGTTTTTCAATGTTCATATCAAGAATCTCTTCAAAGTTAGTGTCGAGTGCCATGAATGCCTGAGCAAGATACCAACAGATATCTCCAAGTTCACGCTTCATGTGAAACACATTGTCTTCATTGTAAGGTTTACCTTGGAAGACAATCTTTTTAACAACTTCAGTAAACTCACCAGATTCCGCAGTCAAACCAAGTGCAGCAGTGAGAAGTTGTGTGGTATTTACATCATTGACTTCGAGTTCGGCAAGACGTGCTGCCATCACGGCATAGTCAAGACTAGGTGCGCTGGTGGTTTGCTTAACAAACTCAATGTAGTTTTGCATGATTTATATCGATGTAAGTGTATTATAACAGTAAATGGGGTTATGTCAAGATAGTTTAGTCCACCTTGACGGATCCGGAATTGTGTTTTCATTATCGTTATCCAGATAATTAGAAACAACAACTAGATCGTATGATATAGAATACCTATAATCAGAGGCATTATATTCTTCAACTCTATGAGTAAGATTTGATGGAAAAATCATCAATCCATTTTCAATTGGTATGTATGTACAATCTTTATAACTTAAGTAGTTGTATTCAAATTTAAGGGGCAAATCGGTAAAACTTGTATTAGGTGAGTCGAAAGTAAGTCCGCCTCCATTTTCACTTGAGCACTTAAGATAATACACAGCACTTAACACTGCATTTTTGTGACAGTGTGATGCAACAAATCCAGAATTTTTATTACAAACTACAGGCCAAGATTTTTGAGCATAGATTGAAGTGAGACTTGTATCTACTCCAAGAGATTCTAAGTATTGATTACATGCTTGAAATATTTGCCAGTTCAACCACGAAAATTCATCTTTTGTGTGAAGTGCATAGTCATTGAACACATCACCAGTAATATTACCCTTCAAATATTCTTGATTTTTCATCAAGAAATTATCGACATATTTAATCATACTTGATTTAATTTGTCTTGGAGGATTAAGTTTTGAAGAATAAATGCTAGTGGGGAACCAAGTTTCAATCATGAAAATCTGGAATGAACGGTTCTTGGCAATTTGGCGGAAGATCTTTAATTATTACCTCTTCCCAACTACCACCAACACCGCCGTCCATATTTACAACGATATCCCTAGTTGGTAGTTGTTTGCCATTAGAAACATCAATAATATCACCAGGTAATGGAATGAACGTATAATAGTGTCCTTCCCATCGACGATTTCTCATACCAAGGAGATTTACTGCATCCCTTTCGGTACCACAGTCAGCAATTTTTTCGCCTCTAGGATTAAAAACTGAATAATAACCGTTCATGAGAACTTGAATCCCTCAAATGATTTCTTTGGTTTTTGTTCTTCATAACTATACTCTTCATCTTGTCCACTGTCAACTAAGTCTGTCTGAGCATTTTGCTCACAATCATACAAACGCATCTTAGCACGATCAATTCCTACTACAAAACGTTTAAAAACATTGATATCATTGTATCGATTCTTCAATTGCTTCACCATAATCTGCCCGAGTCCTTCAAGATCTTCAGTTGAAATAAGGGCAAACATAAGATCAGCAGTAGCAGGCAACCCAAAGGACTCACTAGTATCAGTAAGCTCCACATCAGAGCTACCATAACCAGAACGG
>Ga0160423_10004249_pt1 | contig 11803 bp, 8 predicted proteins | sample CRUFie14St8metaG_FD_108191 | JGI IMG/M metagenome (GOLD analysis project Ga0160423, IMG submission 108191) | Marine microbial communities from the Costa Rica Dome - CRUD Field 142mm St8 metaG | ecosystem: Environmental > Aquatic > Marine > Oceanic > Photic zone | place: Costa Rica: the Eastern... | reverse complement strand
TGTTACTGCTGCAAAAGCTGCTTTTCCTGCTTTTTCAAGATTCTCGCGTGAAGAAAGGCTGGCGCTGATTGACAAGATCATTGAGGTTTATTCAGCGCGTATGGAGGATCTGATTGCGGCTGTCATGATGGAGATGGGGGCGCCTAGAATGTTGGCGGCGAAGGCACAAGTGCCTGCCGGCCTTGGGCATTTTATTCAGATTAAAAAAGTACTCGAAGATTTTGACTTTGGCGGTGAACTGGGGGGTGCAAAAATTATTCGTGAACCTGTAGGCGTTTGCGGGCTGATTACACCCTGGAATTGGCCACTTAATCAGGTTGCCTGTAAAGTTGCGCCCGCGCTTGCTGCGGGTTGTACAATGGTTCTCAAGCCATCAGAGGTTTCGCCCTTAAGCGCGGTTATATTTGCTGAAATTATGGATGAAGCTGGTGTACCTGCGGGGGTATTCAATATGATCAATGGTAACGGCGCGACGGCTGGATCGCATTTATCGTCTCATCCTGACATTGATATGATGTCATTCACAGGGTCAACGCGCGCCGGTGTGCTGATTGCCAAAGCTGCGGCTGATACAGTCAAACGTGTGTCGCAAGAGCTTGGTGGTAAATCAGCAAACATTGTTCTCGATGATGCAGACTTAGAACGCGCTGTCAGACAAGGTGTTATGTCATGTTTTGCCAACTCCGGTCAGTCCTGTAATGCACCCACACGGATGCTTGTTCCAGCCTCGAAACATGCCGAGGCACTCGAAATTGCCAAGGCGACTGCCGAAAAAGTTGTCGCTGGTGAACCAGATGCCGAAGGCACGACTATTGGGCCGGTGTCTAATAAGGTTCAGTTTGATAAAATTCGTGGGCTGATACATGCAGGGATCGATGAAGGTGCTGAACTTGTGTGTGGTGGTACTGATATGCCTGAGGGTATAGATAAAGGGTATTACATTCGCCCAACTGTTTTCGGCAATGTTACCAATGATATGCGGATTGCTCGTGAGGAAATTTTTGGCCCTGTGCTTTCTATCCTTCCTTATGAAACAGAGGATGAGGCAGTCGAGATCGCCAATGACACGGTTTATGGTCTTGCGGCTTATATTCAATCCGGCGACAGCGACCATGCTTATAAAATTGCCGCGCAATTACGTGTCGGTAATGTAAGCGTAAATGGTGCTAACTCGGATATTGCTGCCCCATTCGGTGGATACAAGCAATCTGGTAATGGACGTGAGTGGGGTGTCTATGGGCTGGAGGAGTTTCTCGAGTCTAAAGCTGTTGTTGGAAGCTAACGTCTAAGCTGATTTAGTGTTTATGCAGCTTACGGGTTGCAATGAAGACAGGAATAATACCTATGCCGACTATGATAAGGGCGGGTAGTGCGGCATCTTCGATCTGACCGACAGATGCATAATTGTAAACCTGTGTAGCCAGTGTCTCGAAATTAAACGGTCGTAAAATAAGTGTTGCCGGTAGTTCCTTCATTGTATCAACAAAAACGAGAACCGACGCTGTTAAAAGAGCTGGGCGCAACATCGGTAGGTGCACAAGTCTGAGAAGTTGAAATGTCCGAGCGCCAAGGGATTTTGCGGCCATATCGGTGGTTTTGGGGATGCGGGACAATTCTGCTTCGAATGTGCCGAAAGAAATCGAGAGAAAGCGAAGCGAATAGGCAAAAATCATGGCGAAAACACTGCCGCTTAATATCGGCAAAAATGACAGATTAAGAAATTGGGATGAGAAATTGTCAAATTGCGACAGTACTATTAAAACCCCAAGCCCAAGAACGGTTCCCGGTATGGCGTAACCCAACGAAGCAGCTTGAATTGATCTGTTAAACCACCCCGGCGCATTAATGCGTGTCAGGAAAGCCAGAAAAAGTCCTATACCAACAACAATAATGGCTGTGATGCTGGCGAGTAAAATACTTCTGACAGCAGGAGAGAATAGATTGGTGGCATTATCAAAACGCCCTACCGCAAACACGGTTAGCAACATAACAGGCACCACGAAGCCGATTAAAAACGGTAGGCTACTTATCGTTAGAACGATACCCTGCATAAGTGGCGAAGGTTTGTGCAAAACAGGGGTTAGGTCGTGTTTGGATTTTTGTTCTATGCCACCGGCGCGCAAATAGCGTTCTAAAAGTAATAAGAGTGCCATTAAGCCAAGCAGCAGCATTGCAATTCTGGCAGCACCTTCAAGGCTGCCGCGTGACAACCATGTTTCATAAACCCCGACGGTGAGCGTTTTTACACCAAGATGCTCGACAGCGCCGATATCATTCAGACACTCCATCAGAGCAAGAGCAACACCGACAATTATCATGGGTCTTGATAGCGGGAGTGCAATCTGACGAAAACTCACCCATTGTGACGCACCTAATAGGCGTCCTGACTGCATTAATTCTGCAGATTGATTTATGAAGCCGGTGCGTGCTGACATATAAACATAAGGATACAGAACAATAGAAATTGTAAAGATGGCACCGCCAAGACTATTGAATGAGGGATACCATGCATGACTCCCAAAAATTGAAACCCATAGCTGATAAAAAGGTCCAGCTTTGTCGAGAAATTCTGCAAACACATAAGCGGCGATATAGGTCGGCATTGCAAGGGGGAGTAACAGCAACCATTGTAAATGCCTGCGACCCGGAAAGTCGATGAATGTCACAAACCATGCTGCCGGAACGCCAGCCAAAATGGTGAAAACTGCAACGCCCAGCATGAGGCCAAGTGTTTGACCAAACTGATAGGGTAGTACTGTTGTCATCAAAAACGACATTAAACCGTCATTCGTGCTGTCAGATATTTCTGATGGCGCGAAGGTAAGCCATGCAATGCCCAGGATAGGCGCAATCATAGCCAGAACAACTAGAAAGCCAATAGGGCGCGATAATGATTTTTCGATCACCCGCTTTTGTCCTTAATCAAGGCAATGGCGGCAAGTAGTTCTCGAGAAATTTCTTCAGCCTCTTCAGGCGAAAAATCCATCGGCAAATCAATTTCCTCGGAGGTTATGTAAATACGCACCATGCCCTGATCGGTTGGCCCTATGCTCAAATCCGCAATGATTTCTGAAGGCGTGTTAATACCCATGCGTCATCTCCTGATGGTTTATACTCACTTTATAAGGCTTATTTATGATTTTGGGCAACTCTATCGGAAATTCAAATTAACCGCTTGAAACATCCAGCTTTAAGGATTATTTTCCAAACAATTCCTATAAGTATTGAAAGCAGTGCAGACGTAGCTCAGTAGGTTAGAGCGCCTGATTGTGGATCAGGAGGTCCCCCGTTCAAATCGGGGCGTCTGTACCATTTCTTGCAAAAGCTAGCTCTTTAAGTAAACCTGGCAGAGAGGAAGGGATTCGAACCCTCGATGCGCTATTAACGCATACTCCCTTAGCAGGGGAGCGCCTTCAGCCACTCGGCCACCTCTCTACGCAGAACTCCTAAATAGAACAGCCGGGAGGTTTGGTCAATTACTAAGCTGAAAGTAGCGATGTTTCTATTCGTCTATTCCATGTTTTAAGCAGCTAAGGGTAAATTATAATCTATGAGGTTACCTATATACCAATTGACTGATAGCCCTGGGCTATGCGTTGAACTGCGACCATCATAGCTGCAGTTCGAAGGTCAATTGCAGACTTTTCCTTATTCCAAACTTCGCTTATGACATTATAAGTGCTTCTCATTGTGTCCTCTAGACCAGAGCGAACAAGATCAATCTCTGCACCTCCGTCAATTGCACGACTTGCAAGCTCATCAGGAAACGACTTACCAGTCATGCCCTCGATGCCCTCAATTAATGCGCCATATCTGCTTTCATCAGCTCGACGCTGCATACGGCCGAAGCGAATACGACTTAGGTTTTTAATCCATTCAAAATAACTTACGGTAACACCACCAGCATTGGCGTAAAGGTCAGGAATAATTATTACCCCTCGATCTCGGAGAATTGTGTCGGCTTTTGCTGAGACTGGTCCGTTTGCTGCCTCAATTATAAGTGGCGCCTTGATATTCTTTGCATTTGCCTCCGTGATAACAAGCTCCATTGCAGCAGGAATAATAATGTCAGCATCTGACTCCAACATCTCTAAACCGCTTTCAACGTAACCTGAGTAACCCAAAACACCTCCAGTCGAAGATATATGAGATCTCAGGGTCTCAATATTTATTCCATTCTCGTCTACTACTGCTCCATCACGCTCCATAACATGAGTGATTAGTACATCATCTTCTTCAGAAAGAATTTTTGCCGCATGATACCCAACATTGCCTAGTCCCTGAACTATTATTCTTTTTCCCCTTAGCCCTGGTTTCAGTCCAGCCTTTGTAACATCCTCTGTACAATCGAAGAAAGAACGGAGAGCATAAACTACCCCTCTTCCTGTGGCTTCTGCTCTTCCTGAAATACCTCCTTTCGCAACTGGCTTGCCAGTGACACAAGCCCATGCATTAATCTCTGCGGGATTAAGCCGCTTGTATTCGTCTGCCATCCAAGCCATTTCACGTTCACCAGTTCCAACATCTGGCGCTGGAACATTTTGTGATGGATGAATAAGGTCTCGTTTAGCAAGCTCTTGGGTAAAACGACGAGTGATTCTTTCTAATTCGGCCGATGTCCAGTCTCTTGGATCAATTATTAGCCCCCCTTTAGACCCCCCAAAAGGTACTTCGACAAGGGCACATTTGTAACTCATTAGTGCTGCAAGAGCCTCTACTTCCTCCTGATTAACATCAGGCGCGTAACGGATACCTCCTTTTACTGGTTCAAAATGCTCAGAGTGAACTGATCTGAAACCAGTAAATGTTATAACCGTATCTCGAAGTCTTACACCAAAGCGAACCACATATGTGGAATTTGCAAGCATTATTTGATTAGCTAGTTCACTGCTAATTTTCTCTACGCCAACAGTTGCATTTAATGCCGCAACAGCATTGCTAAAATTAGTTTCAATTGATTTGAGAAATTCATTACTGGCCATATATTGTCATCCCATTAATGGGATCCCCTCAGTGATAATCATGATTAGTTGAATAAACTCGTAGAGTTGAATGTAAATATTTTTTTCACAATATTATTTATAAATTTTACTCATGTTGAACAGTTTGTCGCATCCTAGTTTTTTGTACAGTATATCTTTATTCAAGATATTAGACATTTTCTGTATGTTTATTGGAGTTATAATTTATAAAGTCTTGTTCTCACTTCTAGGTTTTTAAACAAATGATTGATAAAATGTTAATTAAAAAACTTCTCCCGCTATGCTTAATGGTTTTCATGCTTTCATGCGAGCCAAACCAAAAAGGGGAAACTAATTGGCTTTCATATGGAAATGATTACTCAGAGCAGCACTACAGCCCACTTTCCCAAATTAATATTGATAATGTATCTGATTTAAAACTTAATTGGGAACTTCCTCTTCCAGACGCCATCCAATTTTCTAGTACTCCCTTAGCTGTTGAAGGGATGTTATATTTTACTGGCGACCGTGCAATTGTCTATGCTGTTGATGGACAAACGGGAGAAATTGAATGGATCTTTAATCCTGAAATTGGAAAAAACTCTCCACGAATGATAGCACTTGGTTGGAATTCTAATAGAGGTTTAGCCTACCTTGACGGTAGACTATTTCTTGGCGCCACTGATGGCCGATTGATAGCTATCGATAGTACAAACGGCCAAGAAATCTGGTCAGTTAACACATTTGAAAAAGTTGGAAACCGATCAATCACTGCTGCCCCTAGAGCATTTAACAATACTGTTATTATTGGACATGGTGGCGCAGATGCTCAAGCGCGAGGATATGTCACTGCCTATGACGCACAAACTGGTGAACAAAAGTGGCGGTTTTACACTGTACCGGGTAATCCAGCAGATGGCTTTGAAAATGAAGCCATGGAGATGGCTGCTAAAACTTGGCACGGTGAATGGTGGAAATATGGTGGTGGAGGAACTGTTTGGCACGCCATAACTTATGACGAAGAGTTTAACAATGTATATTTAGGTACTGGCAATGGGGCAGTATGGGACCATCAAATGCGCAGTAATGGTAAAGGGGATAACTTATTTCTTGGTTCAGTTGTGGCCTTAGATGCAGATACCGGTGAATACAAATGGCACTATCAGGCGATGCCTGAAGAAAGTTGGGACTACAACGCTGCAATGGACATGATATTGGCGGATCTCGAAATTGACGGAGAGACAAAAAAAGTTTTAATGCAAGCACCAAAAAATGGTTTTCTTTACGTAATAGATCGAGCTAATGGTAAATTGATTGGTGCCGATAAATTTTCTAAATCCAATTGGGCAGAAAAAATTGATCTTGAGACAGGTCGTCCTGTTTTAGGTGATGCCGCATATTATTATGATAGCCCAACACACCTATGGCCCAGCCCGCTTGGTGCGCATAATTTTCATGCCATGGCATATAGCCCAAAACAAGAACTCGTTTACATTCCAGAGATGCAGTTGGGTGCGATGTTTATGAAAAGTACAATGCCTAGCATGCGAAATGGTTTTTTGAATCTGGCAATTATAAATGATTATGTAGAGATTGAAGAGAGAGATGGTACTGGTTCGATAGTAGCTATGGATCCCAAAACACTAAAAATTAAATGGAAATTCGAACATGAAAGTTTTTGGAATGGAGGTATTTTAGCTACTGGTGGAGATTTGGTCTTTCAAGGTACTGCAGATGGAGAATTTGCTGCATACAATGCTGTTGATGGAGAAAAATTGTGGTCAGTTGACGCTCAACGCGGCATTACCTCTGCGCCAATAAGTTATACAATTAATGGTAAACAACACATAATGATTCCTGTCGGCTATGGCGGCCTAGCCTCCCTTGGTATTAAATCCATGCAGGAAGGGTGGAAATATAAAGCACCGGGTATAAGAGTATTAAGTTTTAGCTTGGAGGGTAAATCTGAATTAACTCGTCTTGATACTGGTCGCCATCAATTTGATCCTGTTGATCTTGGGAACATAACTATCAATGCAAGTTTAGCAGACGAGGGTATGGGACTATACCATGGTGCGCCGTGTGGTGTATGTCATGGTGGTAAGGTAAATAATTCAGGCGCTGCAGCACCAGACCTTCGTGAAGCATACAGTGTCACAGACTTTGAAACTTTCAGAGCTATGACGCAAGATGGGTTACTTGTTGAAAATGGCATGCCCCAATTTGACGATTTGACAGTTGATGAAGTGAGAGCAATTTACGAGTATGTTCGGCAAGAGACGAAAAAAGCGTATGATGCAAGAGCTGGAACTTAATATTTCGTTATGTTTATAATTGAAAACGCTTATTTAATTGATGGATTAAACAATCCTCCTTGTTTTACTCAGGTAAAAGTTGAGGATAATAGGATTGTTGAAATTGGTGAAAACCTCGAGCGTGACTCTCATAGTATAATTGATGCCGAAGGCAAAACACTCATGCCTGGGCTTATAGATGCGCATTGTCATATTACTTTTGATGAACCTAACTCTAATGATGAACTTTTTTTTCACCGCCGCGAGGGATTGTCAGCCATCATTGCTGCTCATAATGTTCAAAAATTAGTCCGCGCAGGTGTTACAGGATTTCTAGACGCGGATAGTGTATTCGATGTCGGAGTGGATTTAAGGGATGCCATAGAAGCTGGCCTTATTTCTGGCCCTAGGATGTCTACCGGAGGAAACGCTCTTTTAACTGCTGTTGGGGGGACAGCAGGTAGGTTGTTGCCGGATGAGGGTCGTCGCGGGTATGGTAAAATTGTTCGCAATCGTGACGAAATCATCAACGAAACTCGCAGGCAAATTAAGAACGGTGTAGATTGGATCAAAGTTCATGTGACTGGATTGACACCACGACAAAAAAGTAGTGGTGAAGTTCAAGTATGGTCGTTAGACGAATTAAAGACTGTTGTTGATACAGCTCATGAGCTTGAGACCCCCGTAGTTGGTCATTGCCGAAATGCTAGTAGTACCAGGGATGCAGCTAAGGCCGGTTTTGATTTAATTTTACACGCTACTCACATGGATGATGAAGCTGTAGATGCAGTAATTGAATATAAAACTCCAATTGTGCCCACTTTTACATTCCAAGCAAATCTTGCGGACTATGGTGAAGTTGTAGGAGCTTCCCAAGAGATTAGAAATATTTTCAAACGTGAAATTGTTGATAGTTCAGAAACGTTAAGACGCGCCTACGACAATGGTGTGCCTCTGTTATGCGGAACTGAAAGTGGCTTTTCCATCACCCCTTACGGAGAATGGCATTATAGAGAACTTGAAGTTTTTATAAAATATTTAGGTATGAGTAATCTTGAAGCTATACAATGTGGCACCAGTTCTTGTGCACGGGCAATCGGGCTTGATGGTGAAACCGGCGCAATAGAGGTTGGGCGTTTAGCTGACATGATAATCGTAAACGGAGATCCATCAAAAAATATCTGTGTGTTAGGCAATAAAAAGAATATCACGAAAGTATTTATTGGAGGTGAAGAAATTAATCTCTCTGATCTTCCTCAAATAACTGACCCACCTGAATGGCGCGCGGGTACTTACGGTAGTCAAAAATTAAATTGGGACTTAGTAAATCAAGAACAATAAATGCTAACCACTCAGCACTATTTAATTCGTAAGAATTTTCTTGCATTATCAGCAAAATCTATGTCTGTTGAAAGTACTTCATTCAAATTATCAGATCGATGATCCCATCCTGAAAAATTAGTACCGAATAGCAGATGGTCTTTATTTGCCCATTTTCGTAAAAGGTTAAAAGAGTCGCTATTATGCACATGAACGTCAAACCATAGCCGAGAAAATTGTGACTCGAATGCACCATCTGCTGTTAAATGTTCAGGTGTCCATGGTCGTGATTGTGCGGCCAACTTAAGACGACCGGCAATAAAACTTATCGCCCCGCCTCCATGACTAACACAAATATCTAATTCTGGATGACGGTTAAGTACTCCACCAAAAATCAACTCTATAGTCGCCAATGTCTCTTCTGCAGTAAAACCTAACATGATATCAAGATCGAACCGTTCCATGCGTTTATCAGTGACCTTGCCCAAAGTTGATGGAGTTGTAGGGTGAATATAAACTGGGGCATTCAGTGCAACAAGTTTATCATAAAAATTATCCATTTCCGGACTGTCTAATGAGAATGGTAAATTAGTGCCTATACCTGCGCCCAAGAGACCAAGCTCACTAACAGCTCGGTCTAGTTCCTCTATTGCATCTTCAATATTCTGCATTGGCAATGCTGCAAATCCCCCTAGCCGACCTTTGCCGAGCTTTAGCTGATTGGAAAGTGCGTCATTATGAGTGCGACAGAAGCTCATGCCAGTGTGCCTATCAGCTTGGTATAGATATGTTAGCGGATTGGGACCGATTACTTGGTAATCGATACCAACTGAATCCATCATTTCCAACCTTAAAAATACATCAGTGAAAGGAGAATTATGGTAATTAACACCCTCAAGACAATAGTCACCAATTTTGAACCAAGGAGGCTTTTCACCAACCTCACTTATAAATGGCCCAAGTTCTCCAGCAGCTCCAATTGTCTCCAGGAGTACTGCATGAGCGTGAATATCAATTACCTTTGCATTTTTTGCTATTTCCATTAGTTGTATCTATTCAAATATGCAAGATTTTTATATCAAATGAATATCTAGCCGATTAAAAAGTCTATAATCACTTTAAATTCTAAAGATTGAAAATAGTATTTTAATCAAATCTAAAATTAGGCTTTAACAACCTGTTTTAGCTGAGTAAATTCTAATATGCCCTCTATGCCGCATTCCTTTCCCCAACCAGATTTTTTATACCCCCCAAATGGCTGGAAAAATGAAATTCCCGCCATATTAATCGCTACAGTACCACTTTGCATACGACTCGCAATGTCCATTCCCAAATCATCATCTTGAGTATAAACTGATGCCGCTAAACCAAAGGGTGAGTCATTTGCAATATTTACCGCATCCTCAATATCATTGTATGGGATTGCAACAGCAACTGGCCCAAAAATTTCCTCGCGGGCAATTTTCATTTGATTATTAACATCAGCAATAAGTGTTGGGCTAAACCACCAACCCTTATCATAGCCACTAGGCACTTCCCCTCCACACACTACTTTGGCACCATCCTTTTTTGCACTCTCAATATATGCTATAGATCTATCACGTCCTCGCTTAACTGAGAGTGGGCCTTGCTCGGTATCAGGTAAAAGAGGGTCACCAAGCTTTACACTGTTATATCTTGAAGCAATTGCTTCCACCATTTCGTCATAACGTGTTTCGGGTAATATAAGACGTGATAAGGTCACGCAAATTTGTCCCATAAAGCTGCAACTTCCGGGAACAAGGGTTTCCATAACTTTTTCAAAATCTGCATCTTCTGCGACAATAGCAGGTGATTTACCCCCTAATTCTAGGGTGGTCCGTGCAAGACGGTCAGCAGTCCTTTTTACTACATCCACTCCATGCTCCGTGCCACCAGTTAGCGTAACCATATCCACACAATCATGTGAAACAAGATGCTTAGTAATTTCTACATCACCGGGGATAAAACTTAATACCCCTTCCGGCAGATTGGCTTCAGCCACACATTCTGCAAGTAATCTTGCTGTAAGAGGCGACTCTGGTGCATGTTTCGCTATAACCGTGCAACCAGCCAGTAGCGCAGGAACGATTTTCATTCCCATAAGCACAATTGGACCATTAAAGGTCATAATGGACAAAACAGTACCAATTGGTTCACGCATTAGTATCGCGTCTGAACGGTTTTCTCGCCAATTAATATTTTTGGCATCTTCAATCATCTGACGCCAAACAGGTTTACCAACTTGGTTATTTAATATATCTCCATGAGAAATTGTTGCGCCCGACTCGAATGACCATGCACGATTTAGCACATCCATTTTTTTTTCAATAGCATCACATATTTTTTCTACAGCCATAGCGCGTTCGTCTATTGCCATTCTTGGCCATGGGCCATGATAGAAAGCATAATGAGCCATTGAAGCAGCTTTATCTGCATCCATAACTGTTGGCATTGCTGTTTCGGTAAGTACTTCCTCTGTAGCTGGACTAATTACTGGGACAATATTTGGATTAGCCGCCTTAGCCCAATCCCCACCTATGAATTGTTCATGCAAATGCGGAATTTCAATATCTAAATTATGAGTGATATTCATTTTAAATCCTGTTGGTTATATTTTATTTATTTTTGTAAGATGTCTCAAATGCTTTCCAAACTGGTAATTTTTCTGGGTAATCAGCTTCAAGCCACTCACCTCCTACATATAGTCTATTTGGAGATATAAGATTTTTATCAAAGTCCTTAAATGGCACGTAATAAAGAAAACTGATCTCGCGTAAGGTAAACCTCCAGACACCATCCTCACGTTTGTACTCATCGCGGTATTTCATTGCAGCGATGCTAACAATATTATTGGGACAAGTCTCTGCATGACTGTATACTGTCCCTTTAGCAAGATCAGGATTATCCGCATTTATATGAACACAGACATCGTGTGTCCAATGATATCCTGGCCCGCGAATTTTGAACATTTCAACAAATATTTCAAATATCTCATTTCGCCCTGATGCTTTCATAAAACCACTGGGAGACTCAAAAATTGCATCCTCGGTGAACAAATTTATTAATTTGTCCATATCATGTTCATCGCACGCAACAGCATAAGCTGTTGCGAGTTCGTTGATTTTATTGTGAGACTCCAGACGATCGACTCGAGCCTCTAATGCTTCAAGATTACTCATTTGTCTGCCCTTTACTTAGATATTTCTA
>Ga0160423_10004245_pt1 | contig 11806 bp, 11 predicted proteins | sample CRUFie14St8metaG_FD_108191 | JGI IMG/M metagenome (GOLD analysis project Ga0160423, IMG submission 108191) | Marine microbial communities from the Costa Rica Dome - CRUD Field 142mm St8 metaG | ecosystem: Environmental > Aquatic > Marine > Oceanic > Photic zone | place: Costa Rica: the Eastern... | reverse complement strand
TGACCCGCCAATTAAACCCAAGCCAATAATAATAATTTTCATAAAAGTTCTTCTATTGCTTTAATAAACTTTAAATTTTCGGACTCAGTTCCAATTGTCACTCTGATAAAATCTTTCATATCGTATAAATCTACAGGCCTTACAATAACTCCTTTTTTCATTAAGCCATAAAATAAATCCTTTCCATTGAAGGCTCCTTTGAAAGTAATAAAGTTTCCGACTGACGGAATGCACTCAAGTCCGAGTTTGGATAATTGATTAAATAAAAATTCATATTGCTGTGAATTTAGTTTGATACTTTGCTGAATATGCTCTTTATCATTAATCGCTATTGAGGCCATAGCCTGAGCTATAGCATTTACGTTGAAAGGTTGCCTGATCCGATTGAGCACTTCAATCAGTGAAGGATTAGCAATTCCATATCCAACTCTAATGCTAGCTAAGCCATGAATTTTTGAGAATGATTTAGTAATTATTAAATTATCAAATTCTTTTAATAAATCTATTGGCCTTACATAATCAGCTTTTGTCACATACTCAAAATAAGCACAATCTAGAACAACCAAAACAGATACAGGGACTTTTTTCAATAAGGCGTGTACTTCATCGTGACTGTTATATGTACCAGTTGGATTATTTGGATTGGCAATAAAAATTACTTTTGTGCTTTGTTCTAAGTAATTTGTAAATGAGTCTAAATCATGGGCCCAGTTTAATGTAGGAATTTCAATTAACGATGCTCCAGCAGATTGAGTAACAATTTTGTAAACTGCAAAAGCATGTTTTGATGCAATGGACGAGGTATTGGGGTTAAGGAAAGCCCTTGCGGCAAGTTCTAAAATCTCATTAGAACCATTTCCTATAATAATATTATCAGCGGGAACATTCTCATGAAAAGCAATCTCTTTTTTAAGCTTAGTGCCATTTCCATCTGGATATAAATGTAAGTCATTTATGAGTTCTGGTAATGCTGAAATGGCCTTTGGGGAAGCTCCTAGAGGATTTTCATTGCTTGCAAGTTTAACCACTTCTTCAAGATCAAACTCATCAACGACCTCTTCAATGGAACGGCCTGGTTCATAGGGATGTAGATCCTCAATCCCAGGGTTAAGATTTTTAAGAATGTCTGAACTCATGAGTCTGAGGGATATGAGCCAAGGATTCGAACAGATGCTCCTAATTTTTTTAAACTAGCAATAACTTGCTTTAACTTTGCATCTTTATAATGACCGCTGCTGTCTATAAAAAAATTATGTGCATTCAATGATTCTCTTGAAGGACGAGTTTCAATTCTTTCTAAATTAATTTTTCCTTTTTTAAAAGGCTCAAGAATCTTGATGAGTGCTCCAGGCTGATTATCTGTTTGAATTAAAAAGGAAGTTTTATCTTTCTTGGTTTGCTCAATTTCAATATTTCCAATAATTAAGAATCTCGTATTATTGCCCGCAAAGTCCTCAATATTTGTTTGATAAGAATGAAGCTTATATTTACTTATTGCCATAGAGCTAACTATGCATAGAGTTTTTGGGTGAATTTTCGAGAGATTTGCAGCTTCAGCAGTACTAGATGTTATCTCCCTTTTTGCATTTGGTAAGTTAGCGTCCAGCCACTTGCTGCATTGTCCAAGAGCTTGGGGGTGAGATGCAACAACTTTAGCATCAGCCAGTTTAAATTTTCTTGCAGAGGCAAGTTGATGATGAATAGAAAGATAACTTTCGCCACAAATCTTAATCTCTTCGTCTGCCAGAGAATTTAAAGTAGCATTTACAACTCCTTCAGAAGAATTTTCTACAGGCACAACGCCAAAATTTACAGAACCACTTCTTACCTGATGAAATACGTCCTCAATGGTTCCTCTAGGTGATCTGATTGGAGAAGATCCAAAATGTTGGATTACAGCCCCTTCAGAGTGAGTTCCTTCAGGACCAAGGTATGCAATGGTTAGTTCTTCCTCAAGTGAAAGACAAGATGAAATAATTTCTTTAAAAATGTATTGTATTTTTTCTTCTGAAATGGGCCCTTGATTTAACTTAGATATATTTCTAATGATCTCTGCTTCTCTATTTGGTTTATAGAATGAAACATTTGAGCTCATTAAACTTTTCAACTTACCAATCTTTTGAGCTAATGAGCCTCTTTTTTGAATCAGCTTAAGAATTTGATGATCAATAGCATCAATTTTCTGCCTTATTGGTTTAATTTTATTTTTACTCACAACTTTATCCGTGCTTGGATTGAAAATCTCCCATGAAATTAATCAATGCATCAACCGCCTCAATCGGAATAGCATTATAAATACTTGCTCGCATCCCGCCAACCGATCTATGCCCTTTTAAGTTAAGTAGACCTGCATTTTCTGCTTCATGCAAGAATTCAGCATCTAACTCAGAATTTTTTAAAAAGAAAGGTACATTCATTATTGATCGATTTTCTTGATTAATGGAATTTATGTAAAATTCTGAATGATCTATAAAATCATATATTTTTTTAGCTTTCTGCCTATTAATTTCACCCATAGAATCTAAGCCTCCTTTACCCTTAAGCCAAGCAAAAACTTTACCTGATAAATACCAAGCGAAAGTGGGTGGAGTATTAAACATAGAATCTGCAGCAGCGTGTTTAGAATATCGAAGCATGCCAGGCAATTCAGTTGAAGCTGTTTTTAAAAATTCATTTTTGATAATGCAAATGGTTAATCCAGCCGGTCCAATGTTTTTTTGAGCTCCTGCGTAAATCATTGAAAACTTTGAAATATCAATTGGCTCACTCAAGATCACTGATGACATGTCAGATATTAATGGAGTATTGGTCGAAGGCGGCACATGTAATGCATTCCCTTGAATTGTCTCATTGGCAACATAGTGAAGATAAGCTGCATTTTCAGAACGCTTCCAGCTACTTTCCTTGGGCACATTATTAAAATTAGACGATTCAGATGTACAAACAACATTTACATCAACAATTTTAGAAGCTTCATCAATAGCTTTTTTTGACCAACTTCCAGATAAAACATAATCAGCTACACCCTTTGAGCCAAAATTCATAGGAATCATAGAGAACTGCAAGGTTGCACCCCCTTGCAGAAAAAGTACTTGATAATCGTTGGGAATTTTTAATAAATCAACAAAGTCTTGTTTAGCTTTACTTGCTATATCTATATATTCGGGAGATCTGTGGCTCATCTCCATGACTGACATGCCTGAGGATTCCCATTCGAGCCCTTCGGATTGAGCTTCTTTTAAAACTTCTTCAGGAATAGCAGCCGGGCCTGCTGAAAAATTCCATTTTCTCATTATTCCTCTTCTTCTTCTGGAGGAATTCTGACGCCTTCTATTAATTTCTCACCATCTTTTGGGGATATAACTTTAACTCCTTGAGTATTTCTACCTAGTGTAGGTATTTGACTTATAGCCGTTCTAATTAATGTCCCTTTATCACTGATTAGCATTATTCCATCCTCTTCATCTACAGAGACAGCAGAAACCATATTGCCATTTCGATCGCTTGTCTTTAAAGCAATGACGCCCTGACCACCTCTATTGTAGGAAGGGAAATCCTCAAGTTTCGTTCTCTTACCAAAACCATTCTCAGATAAACATAAAATAGTTTTAGATGGATCGCCAATCATTAAAGAGATAACTTTCATACCATCTTTTAATGTAATGCCTTTGACGCCCCTTGCTGTCCTGCCCATAGGGCGGACTTTAGATTCATGAAATCTTATTAATTTTCCTGAGTATGACGAGAGTAAAATATCGTTATCACCATCAGTTATAACAGTTCCAACTAATTTATCATCATCATCCAATCGAATCGCTTTAATTCCAGATTTATATTTTTTATGAAATAAATTTAAGTTTGTTTTCTTTACAACTCCATTACGAGTTGCCATAAAAATATATTTATCCTCAGAAAATTCATCTACTGGTAAAATCTGAGTAACTGTTTCATCGTCATCTAATTTAAGCATATTAACTAATGGTCTTCCTTTGGAAGTCCTGCTTGCAACTGGAATTTCATAAACTTTCAACCAGAAAACTTTCCCTTTGGTTGTAAAGCAAAGGAGTTGACTATGAGAACTCAATACATAGAGATTCTGAATAAGGTCCTCTTCTTTGACTGATGCGCCGGCTTTTCCAACACCACCTCTGCGTTGTTCTCGATATTCATCAAGTGGCTGAGTTTTTGCATAGCCGCTTCTTGATAAGGTTAATACTCGTGTCTCCTCAGGTATTAAGTCTTCATTGGAAATGTCATGGCGGGTGTCATTAATATCTGTTCTTCTCTCATCGCCAAAGTTTTCTCTAACTTCGATTAACTCATCTTTGATTAATTGCAATAGAGTTTCTTTATCATCAAGAATTTTTTGAAGTTCTAAAATAATTTCTAAAATTTCATTAAATTCAGTTGATAGATTATCTTGCTCAAGACCTGTTAACCTTCCAAGCCTTAACTCAAGAATAGACTTAGCTTGATCTGGCGATAATTTATAATTCTTACCTTTTAAACCATATTCAGATGATAGACCTTTTGGTCGACAAGCATCCTTACCAGCTTTTTTAAGAATTGCCGTAATTGGGCCTGCTTTCCAAGATTTCTTACACAACTCAGTTGCTGCAATCTTGGTATCTTTAGATTTCTTAATTATTTTGATTATTTCATCAATATTTGCAATGGCAACCATAAGGCCTTCAACAATATGACCTCTTTCTTTGGCTTTTCTGAGATCAAACTTTGTTCTTTTTATAACAACATCTTTTCGGTGTTTGATAAATTCTTGAAGAATTTCCTTGATGTTTAATACACGAGGCTGGCCATCTACAAGAACAGTAAAATTTATTCCAAATGATTGCTCCAATTGTGACTGAGAGAATAAATTATTTTCTAAAACTTCAACTGATTCTCCACGCTTAACTTCAATTACAACCCTTAAACCATCTTTATCAGACTCATCTCTGATCTCACTGATGCCATCAATTTTTTTTTCTTTAACTAACTCAGCAATTCTCTCAAGCATTTTAGCTTTGTTTACCATATAGGGAATTTCATTAATTATTAACGAGCTTTTTCCGGATTTATCCTCTTCTACAGAGGTTTTGGCACGAACATGGATAATGCCCCTGCCAGTTTTGTAACCCTCATATATACCAATTCTTCCATCAATGGTTCCGCCTGTTGGAAAATCTGGCCCCGAAATTATTTGAATAATTTCATCAATGCTAGCTTTTGGTTTATCTAATAAAAGCAAGCAACCATTCAAGACTTCTGTTAAATTATGAGGTGGGACATTCGTCGCCATACCAACTGCAATACCTGAAGATCCATTTACAAGCAATGCCGGAATACGTGTAGGCATAACATCTGGGATTTGCTCAGTTCCATCATAATTGGGAGAGTAACTTACTGTCTCTTTCTCTATATCATTAAGAATCATGTCAGTGATTTTTGCCATTCTAACTTCGGTATAACGCATAGCGGCAGGAGAATCTCCATCTATTGAACCAAAATTACCCTGACCTTCAACCAACGTATATCTCATTGAAAAATCTTGCGCCATCCTTACCATTGCTTCGTATACAGCTGAATCACCATGTGGATGATATTTACCTATTACATCTCCTACCACTCGCGCTGATTTTTTGTATGGTTGTCGATATGTATTCCTTAAAACATGTTGTGCAAATAAGATCCTTCTGTGGACTGGTTTTAAACCATCTCTTACGTCAGGAAGCGCTCTTCCATGAATGACGCTCATCGCATAACTTAAATATGAAGTTTTTAGCTCATCTTCAATGTTTATTGGTAAGATTTGTTTTGCAAAATCGGACATTTTTTAGCTCAAAAAAGTGGTATTTTTTACCTATGGAAAATTCCCTTATTTAAAGGTTAATTTTACCATACTTCGGGAAGGATTTAGTCTTTAAATTCGGCAACAATTTGGCCGATTGATTCCTTTGCATCGCCAAATAACATTCTAGTATTTTCTCTGAAAAATAAAGGATTTTGCACTCCAGCAAAACCAGACGACATTGATCTTTTTAGAACAAAAACTGTTTTTGCATTATGCACTTCTATGATTGGCATTCCATATATTGGACTTCCTTCTTCCTCAGTTGCTGAGGGATTAACAACATCATTGGCACCAATGACTATTGCAACGTCTATTGTATCCATAGAAGGATTTACGTCATCAGGTTCAGCAAGTAAATCATATGAAACATTTGCTTCTGCAAGAAGCACATTCATGTGACCTGGCATACGCCCAGCAACTGGATGAATACCGTATTTTACCTCTGTGCCATTATCCTCAAGTAACTCTCCCATCTCTCTAACAACATGCTGTGCTTGCGCAACTGCCATGCCATAACCAGGTACTACTAAAACACTGGATGCATTTTCAAGAATTAGATATGCATCATCGGAAGTAATTGGTTTAACTTCACCCTGTTCTTCAGAGGAAGTAGCTTGACCTGAGGATGCATATCCAACAAATAGAATATTAGTTATTGTTCTATTCATGGCCTTAGCCATAATAATTGTAAGAATTAATCCACTTGCTCCAACCAGTGAACCAGCGACAATGAGTACATTATTAAGTAACAAAAGACCAGCAAAAGCTGCAGCAATGCCTGAAAGTGAATTAAGCAAAGAGATAACAACAGGCATATCTCCTCCTCCTATAGGCATTACAAAACCAATGCCAGCCATTAGGGTTAAAACCAAAAAGATTGAAAAATAAGACGGTAATTGCGGAACAAATCCAGCTAGTGATGGCTCAATCACTACATATATTAATGCGGGCATGCTGAGATAAAAGAAAGATATAAAAACATTGGTAATCATGGAGCCCTTTCCAAGCTTTAACTTTTCAGAGAGCTTGCCATAAGCGATTAAAGAACCGGAGAAAGTTATGCCTCCAATATATATTGTAAGCATAACCAAAACATGCTGGAACATAGAGTTATCCGGTTCATTGTATTGCGACCAAGCTATTAAAAATGTTGCCAATCCACCAAAACCATTAAACAATGCCACCATTTCAGGTATGGCTGTCATTTTTACTTTTACGGCAATCAAAGAACCTATAAGACCACCCAATAAAACTCCGGCAAGTATTATTTTTATATCTATCTCGAGACTCAAACAAGTAATTGCAACAGCAAAAAACATTGCTAGAGCTGATAAGTAATTTCCTTTAACCGCCGTAGCTTCTTTTCCAAGCATTTTTATTCCAAGAATAAACATCACGGACGATATGATGTAAATCATATTCTGGATAACTTGGATATTAGCTAGATTTTCCATAATTTATTTCTTTTTGAACATACTCAACATTCGATTGGTAACAAGATACCCACCAAATACATTTATAGAAGCAAACAAAATTGCTCCAAAGGCTAATATATCTTGCATCTGACCAGCACTTGAAAGCATCAGTGCTCCCACTAAAGCAATTCCAGAAATAGCATTAGCTCCAGACATTAACGGCGTATGAAGTGTACTTGGAACTTTTGAGATAAGCTCAAGACCTAGAAAAATAGATAACAATAAAACGAAACCCAACAAAACATACATTTCCATTATGCAAACCTCTCATTCATTATTTTTCCATCAAAAGCAAGCACGCTGCTTTGAATCACCTCGTCTTCGAAATCAAAATTTATTTGAGAGCTTTCTTCATCATAAAAATCAGTTAGCCAGTTAATAATATTATTTGATAGTGCAAAAGAGGCATGACTTGAAACTCTGGAGGCTAAGTAAGATACACCTACTACTTTAACGCCATTGATATCAACAACTTCATCGACTATTGATCCTTCAACATTACCACCAGTTTCAACAGCCATATCAAGAATAACACTTCCAGGCTTCATTTTTTTTATTGTGCTCTCGTCAATAATTTTGGGAGCTGGTCTACCAAAAATTTGAGCAGTGGTAATAACTATATCTGATCGCTCGCATACTTTGCTTTGAAGATCTTTTTGTTTGGCAATTTGTTCTGGGGTTAGCTCTTTAGCATAGCCTTGATCTGTTTCACCAGTATCACCTAAATCAATTTTTACGAATTTTGCACCTAGAGATTTAACTTGCTCTTCAACAACATCACGAGTATCAAATGCCTCAACTCTTGCACCCAATCTTTTTGCAGTTGCGATTGCTTGCAAGCCAGCAACACCCACACCAATTACAAACACCTTGGCAGGTTTGAGAGTTCCTGCAGCAGTCATCATCATAGGCAGCGCAGATGATAAATATTTAGAAGCCTCAAGAACAGCTGCATATCCAGCAAGGTTTGCTTGAGAACTTAAAACATCCATTTTTTGAGCCCTTGTTATCCTTGGTATAAATTCCATGCTGACTGCATTTATTCTTGATTGATTAAGTGCTTTCAGCTCTTCTCCTGCATAAAAAGGATTAAGCATTCCTAGGACAGTTGATCCAGATTTTAATTTTGATGATTCATCTTTTGATAATGAAGTAGGAGTAATAATTAAGTCTCCTTGAGACAAGCATTCATCTCTTGAAATTGCTTTTAAACCTAAATCATTGAAGATTTGATCTGAGACATTGATGCCATCACCTATTCCTGATTGAAATGAAATGGATGCTCCTTTTAAAGCGGTTATCTTTCCAACCGTATCTGGATGAAGGACCGACCGGTGATCTCTAGGATCTGGAGATTTTAAAGCAACTATATGCATAAACTGTTTTAAATATATTTGTAGTACATTGCAAATTATTTAAAGGTTATTGTCAATATGTTAAAAAACCTTTTAAAAATCGGCATAAAAATAAAAAAAAATGTAGCTACGCTACATTAAATCTAGAAATTCTCATAAATTAAGACTTGCTCCACCGTCCACTGTGACAAGTTGACCAGTCATCAATTCACTTGATTCAATTAAATTGTATATAACTTCAGCAATAGATTCAGGCGAGCAAGTCTTTTTTAGTGGGGTGGTAGTTTGAACTTGTGATTTTACAGCTTCATACATTTCGGCACCCATGCCTTTTTCAAGCCACTCTCCTTCAATAAATCCAGGGCATATAGCATTAACCCTTATGGGACCAAGATTTCTTGCCATAGATAAAGTCATTGTATTCAAAGCCCCTTTTGATGCAGCGTAGGCAATAGAACTTCCTATTCCTTTAATTCCTGCAATAGACGATACATTTACAATGCAAGGATTATTACTTTTTTGCAAATGATCTTTTGCAACTTTTACCATCTGAAAAGGCCCAATTACATTAACACCATAAATTTTTTGAAATTCCTTGGCATCAAGCCTGTCTAAATCAGAGTGATCCCATACAAACTTAGTAGTTCCTGCATTATTTACCAAAGCATCAATTCTTTTCCATTTTTCAATTGCTTTATCAATCGTTGCGATGCAGTCTTGCTCATTTGCAACATCAGCCTGGAATGCAAATACCTCAGTGGCTTTATTAGAGCAATTTGCTGCTACTAACTTGGCATCTTCAATAGAAGAGGAGCAAGTGATAATAACATTCCATCCATTTTCAGAGAGGATTTTTGCAGTCGCAGCTCCGACTCCTCTGCTCCCTCCGGTAACAATAGCAACAGGATTATCTGACATATTTTGTTAGCTTCCTTATGTAAAAAATAATAAACTTATCTATTCTTGCATGCAATGATTTAATCTGCCACTTTGAAGAAGTAGTTTTTATGACTCAAAATATTGATCAGAACGAAGTAAATAAATTTGCTGATATCGCTGAAAAATGGTGGGATCCAACCGGTGACTTCAAACCCCTTCACGTGATTAACCCACTGAGAGCAAACTATATTAATAATAAATCTCCTGTTGATGGCTTAAAAGTACTTGATGTAGGTTGCGGAGGAGGCTTGTTGGCAGAGGCTCTAGATTCTAAAGGAGCAGAAGTAACTGCAATTGACGTCACAGAAGCAAATATAGAAGTTGCCAAACTGCATGCACAAAAAATGCAAGTTAAAATAGACTATAGATTGGTTACAGCTGAGGAGTTAGCACAAAAAGAAAGTCAATCTTTTGATGTCGTATCTTGTTTGGAAGTTATTGAACATGTCCCTGATCCAAGTCAGTTGATAAAGGCATGTTCTGACCTTTTAAAGCCAGATGGTCAAATGTTTTTGTCTACTTTAAATAGAAACCCTAGATCATTTATAACGGCAATTGTAGGTGCAGAGTATATTTTTAATATTTTACCCAAAGGCACTCATGAGTGGGCTAAATTTATCAAACCATCAGAATTAGAAGGGTTTATGAGAGATGCGGGTATAAAATTAATTGAAAGTAAGGGTATGTTTTACAACCCTATTTTTCATACTGCCAATCTAAATAATGATCTTGGAGTAAACTATATGATGCATGGATCTAAAAATGCCTAAAGGTGTTTTATTTGATCTTGATGGCACTCTCTTAGATTCAGCTCCAGACTTTATTGCTAGTCTCGATAGTTTGCTTACAAAACATAATCAACCAAAACTTGATCCTGAAATAATTAGAAACAATGTTTCAGATGGAAGTTGGAAGCTTATAAGCTTAGGCTTTAAGATAGATATTTCCGATAATAAATGTTCTGTACTCAGAGAGGAACTTCTGGATGAATATGAAACTAATCTTCTAAAATATGGAAGAGCATTTGATGGAATTAAAGAAATGCTATTGTCTTTAGATCAGGACAACATTCCTTATGGGGTAGTTACAAACAAACCCTTGCGTTTTGCCAAACCAATATTAATGAATGAATCTGCATTTAAAAATTGCAAAACACTTATATGTCCTGAACATTTGGACGCAATTAAGCCAGATCCAGAGGGTATTTTACGTGGCTGTAAAGACTTGGGCATTCAGCCTGCTGATTGCATTTATATTGGTGATCATATAAAAGACCTCGAAGCAGGAATTAATGCGGGGACAAATGTTATTGCGTGTTACTTTGGATATTCAATCAAGCCAAGTGATCATCACAAAGATATTCTTGGAGCCAATCATCCAAATGAATTGTATGGGTTAATCTCTAAAGTATAAATGGATCTAACTAATAAGAATATACTAATTACTGGTGCAACTGATGGGATTGGCAAGGTATTAGCTGAAGAGTTTTCAAAACTTGGTTCAAACATAATTCTTTTAGGAAAGAATTCATCAAAGCTTGATAGGGTATATGATCAGCTTGATCATTCTTTTGATTCTCAAAAACACTTAATTTTAGAGACTGATCTTTCTCTGTTAAATAATGAATCAGCATACGAAATCCTAAGAGCAATCTCTGATGAATATGATGCTTTAGATGGGATCATCCATAACGCAGCAATTTTAGGAACTATGACTCCATTAGTAGATTATGAATTATCAAAATGGGATGAAGTTTTAAACATCAATTTAAGAGCGCCTTTTCTTTTGACAAAAACACTAAAATCAATTGTTGAAAACTCAACCATGCCAAGAATTATTTTTACATCCTCTGGGGTTGCTAATACGGGTAGAGCTTTTTGGGGCGCATACTCGGTTTCAAAATTTGGCCTAAAGGGTCTTGCAGAAATTTTTACCAATGAGCTTGAAACTACTTCTTCCATAAAAGTATTTAACTTTGATCCAGGAGCTACTCAGACAAAAATGAGGGCATCTGCAAGACCAGCAGAAGATCCTAGCTCATTAAAAAAACCTCATGAGCTTGTAAACTGTTACTTATGGTTTTTTAGTAAGGAAAGTTGTGATTCAAAAGTAAATTATTTTGAATATGATGATCTATCTAAGAAAGTGACTTCCACATAAATAAGCTCAAGTAGGTTCTATAGGGT